>Ga0180433_10000016_pt1 | contig 275811 bp, 258 predicted proteins | sample SS_ome_8_FD_132980 | JGI IMG/M metagenome (GOLD analysis project Ga0180433, IMG submission 132980) | Hypersaline lake sediment archaeal communities from the Salton Sea, California, USA - SS_1_D_1 metaG | ecosystem: Environmental > Aquatic > Non-marine Saline and Alkaline > Hypersaline >...
CGCCCTCTCACTGCCTCTTTGTACTCTTCTATACTGCCTCTCGTCATGCTCCCCCTTCTGGGTAACATTCTTTCTGAGGCAACTATACCACCTTCGGTAACATTTATTATCAGTCAATTCGCCCTCTGGACAGGGGTCGAAAACGGGGCTACAATAGCTTCGATTCGGGGCGGTTAGCTCAGTGGTTGGAGCGCTTGCTTCACACGCAAGAGGTCGGGGGTTCAAGTCCCTCACCGCCCACCATGTGCTTGCAGAAACTAACTATCTACTTGCATTACTTAACATCTGTATTCTATAAAACCCACTGGATAGCTCTTTCGCCACAATGTTAATCTACAACTTCCCAGGGTTCATTCTTCTGCTTGAACTAAAGGATTGTACCATTCCCAAAGCGGTTCAAATCCCATATTTCTGGGGATGGGATTCTGTTCCAAGAATCTACATTCCATAGTACTATTCCACTGGGCCTCGCAAGTTCTCCGCGGAAACAATGCTATGGAAGAATTGTAGAAGCTGTCTGTCGTATCATAGTGGTGGGTATGAATGAAGTCTTTCCACAGATCTCTAAGCATCTCAGGGTTCTTTACATCAATGATTTCGGTCTGTTCCAAATTCCTCTCATAGCGATCACCCCAGGCATCCTTCATAGGTTCTATCGCTTCTATATCTGACTGAGGCGCGCCATATCCAAATATGGTCAACATGTAAGCATGCTTTAGGTTCAGTTTCAAGAATTCCCACTCGCATTCTATGAATGGGTCTTTAGTGTAGTTCTTTCGTCGTATCGGAAATAGAAGTCCGGACGGAACAAACTTCTTGCCACATCTACTGCATGTAGTGCCAACCTTCCCTTTCCGTTTGTCATCAAGGCAATAACCTATAGCCACATTTCCATGCAGATATACTGCGTGTGGGAGCCTTACCCTCCTATGATTACGCCAGCAGGCATAGTACAGGAATGGGTCCCAGTTAAACGTAGCGATCAAGTCTTTTTCTCTGAGTGACAGCACCAAATGGTCGTAAATGGTCGGATATGATGGTAGTTCTAGGTTGCTGAAATAGCCCCAAACTCTGGTGTTAATAACTTCAACAAGGCTTTTGTACCTCTCATCTTCATACAAATCACTGTAAATATCCTCGAAATTCCTACTCTCATAGTCTATACCATGCTTATCCAATTCAGAGCCAAGTTCTATGGTTTCGACCAAGTCGCACATCAGGGGTAGTTTTTTCCCATTCTTGTCACCGTGAGGTAATGCTGCTCGGCTTGCTCCCGCTCCCAGTATTACAACGTGAGGCTTTCTTACCGATATGTCCCTTTTGAGCTCATCAGCAATCATGTTTAGTTCAAATCCTTCCAACTCAGCCATCGCTTATGACCTCGCTATTCTATTGGGATAGCTTGGCACTAAGGCAGCTTAGTACCGCATTTCCTCATTCCTTTGCGGTTACTAACCTCCAGCGGTCTGGGGATTGTCCATTCAATTGTTCCGTCTGCGCTGGGGCTTTATCTTGTGGCGCATAGTCTGAATAGGAGGTTATCTTCCCTGTTGTAGCGAGAGAGGCTGGTCGGACTCAAAGCATACTGCGTGCCAGGTAGGCGTTCTCCCAGTACTGAAAGACCATCCTCTCCGCATTGTAGAACGACCCGTTGAGCGCGATAGCCCAGCGCATCACACTCGCGTACCCGTCCGGCCGATTGTAGAACATGGGAATGATTGTGTGCTCCAGCTTGTCATATAGGGACGCAATCTCGACTGAGGGATCGCTCTCGGCCCTCCACCCGTCGCCGACTGACCACCCGGTGACACCTTCGACACGGCCCTCGATCCACCAGCCATCGAGGACACTCAGGCTTGGGACCCCGTTCAATGCAGCCTTCATCCCACTGGTTCCTGACGCCTCGTGGGGCTTGCGTGGCGTATTCAGCCAGAGATCGACACCGGAGCAGATGAGTGCGCCCAAGCCCATGTCGTACTCCGGCAGGTAGACTACGTTCACGGCATCTTTCAGAGACTTGGCGGCTGAGAAGATCGCCCTTATCATCGCTTTTCCGCCCTCGTCCTGCGGGTGTGCCTTGCCAGCGTAGACTATTTGCAGACCACCCGTGCTGGCTGCTATTCGCCTCAGTTTGTCCAAATCGGAGAACAGCAAGTCGGCGCGTTTGTACGCTGTTGCACGTCGCGCGAACCCCAGTGTCATCACGTCGGCGTTCAATTGTATGCCTGTGCGACGCGAGACCTCGTCCAGCAACCCACGTTTCGCCTCACGGTGCGCTTGCTGCACCTCACTCAGGGGAATGCCTACGGCATAGCGGAGATAGAAGTTGTCCCGACGCCACTCCGGCATGTACCGATCATACAGCCGCCGAAAGGGCTCCGAGGTCCAGGTGACAGCGTGCACACCGTTGGTTATCGAGTTGATCGGGTAGTTGGGGAACATGCCTCGCGATATCTCCTCATGCCGCATCGATACCCCATTGATGTATCGTGAGAAGACCAGGGCCATATGAGTGAGGTTCAGTGCGCCGTCTATGAAGCAGCCGACGCTTTTGAGTAGGGTTGTTCTGTTGTGTCCCAGCACCTGCTCCGAGAGTTCAGCGGGGTATACCTCGTGACCCGCGGCGACAGGCGTGTGGGTCGTGAAGACACAGAGCTCCCTGATGGCGTCTCGCTCGGCTTCGCTTGAGGACGTGGCTGCTGTTCCCATGTTCGTCTCCTCCAACAGTGCGAGAGCCAGCAGCGCGGAGTGCCCCTCGTTCATGTGGTAGGCCCGCACCCGCTCGTAACCGAGTGCTCTCAACATGGCCACGCCGCCCATTCCCAGTACGACTTCCTGGCACAGTCGATATCTTCGGTCGCCGATGTAGAGACGATCGGTCAACGCTTGGTCCCAGATGTCGTTCTCCGGAAGAGACGTGTCCAGGAAGAGGACCGGGATCTCGTGGCCGAATACACCGCGCACCGTATGACGCCAAGCTCCCACCCGGACAGACCGGCCCTCCAGGTCTATCCTAACCGTAGCCTCGATCCTCTCCAGGAAGTCGCCGGGCGACCAGTCGACCGGTGTCTCAGACTGGTTCCCATCTCCATCGAGGACTTGGTGAAAGTGTCCTTTCCTATGTAGAAGCGTGATCCCGACCATGGGCACGCCGAGATCAGCAGCTCCTCGAAGTGTGTCACCGGCTAGTACACCAAGGCCTCCGCTGTAAGTGGGCATCTCGGGTATGATCCCCACTTCCATGGAGAAGTAGGCCACTACAGAAGCCGGGGTCGATTGTTCGGATCGCATGGGCATCAGCAAGTCCTAATCGCGGTGGTCCTTCGTTACCGTGTCGCGTGCTCGCTGGGGAGAGAGCTGGCGGGACTGTGCCTCATTATAGCAGGTGTGCCTCATTATAGCAGGCTTGTACAATCTTGGTGAGACGGCGACGCCGTGTCCAAATGCTTTTCGGCGTGCGATAGCCCTGACGTGGCTCGGTCTGGCCATGGTGGACATCAAGGACACGCCGTGGCAACCCCAAGAGCTTGACCATCGATGATATGATAGGAATCCAGCGATGATCTCGCAACCGTGGGCAGGCTTCTGGAGGCGGCCTGTGGGGGTTGGAGAGCACGAGGGCTGCGTACCAAGGAGCGAACGGAGGCGAAATGGGCAACTGCATCTTCTGCAAGATCGTTGCGGGGCAGGTGGGGGCTGAGCGTCTTCTGGAGACGGAGCGCGCGCTGTCATTCATGGACATTCAGCCGAGATCGCTGGGCCACTGCCTGGTGATTCCGAAGGCGCATGCCGTCAGGCTCGCGGAGCTGGATGATGCCACGGTCGCGGAGGTGTTCGGGATGGCTCGCGACGTGGTGAGGGCCATGCAGAAGGCGCTGGGCCCTGACGCTTTCACGGTGGGCATCAACGACGGTGAGGCAGCGGGGCAGGTGGTGCTACACCTGCACGTCAACGTGATCCCCAGGTTCCGGGGCGACGGGGGTAAGGCCATACACTCCGTGGTCCACGCTCCGCCAACCGAGTCCATCCGTGAGACGGCAGCGAGGATCAGGGCCGCGCTGTAGCGGGTTTCGCTGAGCGTGTCATGAGAAGAGAAGAGGAGATCAGGGAACGGCTCGAGAAGGCCTACGAGGTGCTGGCCTACTACTGGAGCTATCTGCCGGAGCACTTTCCCCCGGAGTACCTGTCGCCGCAGTTCAGGCTAACCGCGCTCTCCCAGGCCGAGCTGATTCTGGACAGGGCGAATGTGGAGGGCAAGTACAGTCTGCAACCCCCGAAGAGATTGGTGGACGCGGCCAAGGGATTCAACGAGGCGATCACCACCTGCGTGATGCTGGAGTGGGTGCTCCAGTCCGACAGCCCGCTGGCGAAGATGGGCGACTGAGCTCCCCGAGATGATCATGGTCAGCCCTGTCCCCACCTCGCGAGGAACTCCTTGGCTGCCTTCCTGGCCTTGGGGCTGCTGCTGCTCAGTTGCTGCCTGACGAAGTCGGCGATACCCTGCTTGTCTTTCGCCTGATCGAAGTACTGGTCGAACGCCTCGATCGCGCCGGCCTTTATCAGGTCCTTGCGACCAGCCTCGTGGTGGGTAGAGTCGATGTTGAGGAGCCTTCTCGTGATCTCCGGCTCCAGCTCCGGCTTGGCCCGCGCTATGATCCCGGAGTTGTTTGCGACGTAGACAGCCGGGATCATCGTCTTCCCGTCGAGAATCGCGTAGTAGTCCTCGAATATGCCCTGGAACCTGTTGTCCCTGTCGACTTTGGTGAGATAGGCAATGATCACGAGGGCGCTCAGGACCCGGTAGGTGTGGCCGCTGAGCAGAAGCTCCACGAACAGGTCCCATTTCGGGTAGAGCAGCTCGCCGTGCTCATCACTCAGCACCACCAGCACCTTGTGGGAGTTATACCTCAGGACTTCATCCTTCGACCATTGCCCATCGAGTATCCGGGCGAGCAGTGCCTCGTCTCTCAACGCCCTGTCGGCGAGGCTTCGGATGTCTGCGTCCTTCGGATTCAACTCATTCAAGGTTCGTTACCCGCCTTCGTAACCAGCAAGACGGACCCTGCAGAGCACGAAGTATACCACCGGCGGTTGTCTGAGTTCAAATGGAGCGTGGTGGAGTCACACACACCCGATGGCAGAATCCAGTGGTTGTCACCATTGACACAACTCTTTCATACATGGTATAACTAGGCAACTCCTCTAGTTACTTACCCCCGAGGCCACCGCAGGCATCTCCAGCGGCACTCCAGGTGATGAAATGCTCTCCACGAAGCAGCCGACGTGCGCTAGACGAAGTCTCTCCCCCTAAGGGTCTTATGGGCGAGCCAGTGCAGCCGTCGTCGATCCATGACAGTTGCTCCCGCCTGTCCACAGCATCGTCCTGGGGTCAACAGTGAAAGACGCGGAATCGGGTTCCCAGCCACCTGACCAATACGAGACCGCCATAAGGCTGTTGAGACAGGTCCAGTCCGACTATCACCATGCCAGGGAGCAGCTGCAGGAGGTGAGTGCCCGCTTTGGAGATCGGGAAGCCCTGGCAAGCAGGCAGCTCCGCGAGGCCGTTGACTCGATGGATCAGGTGAAGTCGGGCACAGCATACGTACCGGTGGGAGGAGCAGCTCCAGGTCCAACGTGTCAGCACGGCCTGGGTGAGCAGTCCGTCTTGTTGCGCCCGGTTGATCTCACCTCCGCTACTATGGAAGTGTGCTGCCTCGGGCCGTTCCAGGTGCGTATCTGCTTCAAGAAGGTACAGGAGTGGCACAGCACCAAGGCGAAATCTGTTCTCAAGTATTTGGTAACGCACAGCGGTCGGCCGATATCGAGGGACACCCTGATGGAGGCTCTCTGGCCGGAGAGCGAGCCGACGCTGGCAAACAACAACCTCAAGGCGGCGATAAGGAGTCTCCGACAGACGCTTGCATTGGCCCATGGTGCCGACCAGGAGTTCCCCTGGATTCTGTTTCAGGAAGGCAGCTACATGATCAATCCGGAGGCGGACCTCTGGACTGACATGGAGCAGTTCGAATTCCACTGGCGCGCGGCCAGGCAGCTGGAGAAAGATTGCAGGCCGGTCGAGGCAATAGGACAGCATGAGCTGGCTGAGGCGCTGTACAGGGGTGAATACCTGCAGGACGATCCGTATGAGGAGTGGACGACCCTGCGGCGCGAAGCGCTGAAGGACACATATCTGGCCATATTGGGCAAACTTGCCGATCACTCGATTCACAGTGATGACTATGAAGGCTGTATAGTCTATTGCCAGAAGATACTCAACAAGGACCCCTGCCGTGAAGATGCCTACCGACGCCTCATGTGCAGCTACAGCAGACTCGGCAACCGCAACCGGGCCATCGGCTGGTACAAGCTCTGCGAGAGGACGGTAAGGGCCGAGCTGGATGTAGACCCCGACGATCAGACGGTCGAGCTCTATCAGAGGCTGATTCGGGATAAGTCCATCTAGACAACCGATCCGGCCTTATCAGATCACTGGCGAGAGCCAGTCCCCGGCCTCCAGGCCCCTCGACTGCTTAACAGCGGACCTCTCTCACTGACCTCCGCACCGCTTGTCCGGCGATTCACCCCCAGTTAACCGGCTCTTCACTACCCCTGGATAAGCTGTGTCAGCAGCAGCCCGTCCGGCCAGCCGTTAATGGGTGATCGGTCGGCTGCAATCGTTGGGGAAGTGATGGGCCACTATAGCTCGTTTGTGGTCAAAATCTGGGTGGACAGTAGTGGCGGGATGAGCAGGGGCCAGATACAACATGTCGCCACACGCGAGACCGCGCATTTCTTGACCATCGAGAAGATGACCGAGTTTATGGTGAGCCACCTGGAGGCTGGCCAGAACGAATGTGATGCGTTGCTGGAAGACGCCATGCTGAACTTGGGACCCAGGGAGACCGACTGACCCCATGTACGACATCGATGGCAGTGTGCAGCACGTTCTCGCCGAAGCGGAGAGGGTGGCAACACGCCTCAAGCTGCATGCGGAGGCAATCCGGAGAGCAGGCTCGAGACCCGTTGAGGATGAGTTCCGGGGCCTATGCATCTCGGAAGAGGAAGTAGACGAACTGATAGCGGCGGGTGGCCCTGAGACGGGGTCGGGGGATGGGATAGGAGGCCTCGTTTCACCTTTGGCGGCCAGGCTCCAGCAGGCCGAGCGCGACGCCGAGGCTATCCGCGTTGACGTTGAACAAGAGGGTGGGACATTGAGGCTCTCCCAGTTGAAGAGAGAGTACGGGCTGAACGATTTCGAGGTGGAGACGCTGCTCGTCTGCCTCTTGCCCGAGATCGACTCGAGGTACGAGAGGCTGCTGGCCTACCTGAACGACGATGTCACCAGGAAGCGGCCGACGATAGGAATGGCGCTCGAGTGCCTGGCCGGTGGCAGCAGAAGACTGGCGGCGCGGTGGTCGTTTTTGCCTTCGGCACCCTTGGCGGCGTATCACCTGCTGCGGATCGGCGATGATCGGGACTCCGGCTCGATGTCGTTCTTGTCGAGGACCCTGAGGATCGATGACAGGATCGCCAACTACTTGCTGGGTTCGAACGAGATAGACAGCAGGATCAGGGGCTGCGTGCGACTGGTCTCACCCGGTACCAGGCTGGGAGACATGGCCCAGGACGAGGCACTCGGGGGCCAGTTGCGCAGATTAGCCGGGGAACTCGGTGGCTATGGGGATGGAGTCTGCTACATCTGGGGTCCGCCCGAGACGGGCAGGAAGACGGTGGCCGAGGCACTTTGCGAGAGCACAGGCCGGCCGATGTTGATCGCTGATACGCCGGGCCTGAGGAACTGCGAAGTCCCGTTTGAGATGGCGACCTCGCTTGTGGCCCGTGAGGCGCAACTGCAGTCCGCGTGTGTGTGCTGGGCTGACATCGACCCGTTGATGGCCCAGGAGGAGAATGCGGCAAAGCATCTCAGAAGCGTGATAGAGGGTACCAGCAGGCTGCGCAGCCCGGCCTATCTTACCGGACAGGTCGACTGGCACCCCGGCGAGGCGTTCAACGGCAGGGCCTTTGTCACAGTAGCGTTGCCCCTGCCTTCCGGGGCACAGAGGCGTGTGCTGTGGAATTCCTGCCTGGACGTTCAGCAAACAGACATAACCGATGCAGAACTCAATGACGTCGCCGACAGATTCAAGCTCAACGCCGGGCAGATAAAGAACGCTGCTGCCGCTGCGAAGGGCATTGCGCGGAGCGACGGCCGCACCAGCGTGTCCACTTCAGATGTCTACGCCGCCTGCCGTGCTGCGTCCAACCAGAAGCTGAGCACACTGGCCCGCAAGGTACAGCCCAGGTTTGGCTGGGACGACATCGTACTGCCCCGGGACCAGATGCTTCAGTTGCGCGAGATCGCGGCCTGGGTCAAGCACGGCAGTCGCGTATATGAGGACTGGAACTTCAACAGCAAGCTGGCGCTAGGGCGGGGGCTCAACGTGCTGTTCGCGGGACCGTCCGGCACGGGCAAGACCATGGCAGCCGACATACTGGCCAACGAGCTGGGCATTGATCTCTACAAGATCGATCTGGCCACGGTGGTTAGCAAGTACATAGGTGAGACCGAGAAGAACCTGGACAGGATATTCGGGGAGGCCCAGAGTTCCAATGCGGTACTGTTCTTCGACGAGGCCGACGCCATCTTCGGCAAGCGTTCCGAGGTTCGGGATTCCCACGATCGGTACGCCAATATCGAGATAGCCTACCTTCTGCAGAAGATGGAGGAGTACGAAGGAATAGCGATACTCGCCACGAACCTGCGCAAGAACCTGGATGAGGCCTTCGCCCGTCGCATGCACTTCTGCATCGAGTTCCCGTTGCCTGAGGAGCCGGAGAGGCATCGGATCTGGCAGCGCATATTCCCTGGTGAGGCTCCCTTGTCGGGAGATGTGGACCTCGGTTTCCTCGCGCGGCAGTTCAAGATCACGGGCGGCAACATCAAAAACATCGCGCTTGGCGCTGCATTCCTTGCGGCGACCGATGGCGGCACCGTCTGCATGGAGCACCTGATGAGGGCGACGAAGCGCGAGTATCAGAAGGTGGGCAGGTTGTGCACCGAGGCCGATTTCGGCCCCTACTTCAATGTGGTGAAGGGCTGATAGGAGGTACTGAGATGGCCCAGCATGCTCGGCGGAGACCGGAAGGGGACGATAAGACTGCGAAGCGGAGTAAGGACGACCGCTCCGCGCTACGGAAAGTGAAGCAGGATGCGGGGCTCGAGGGCGGTGAGGCGGAGTCTACCTCGACTGGCGGGCGCGCGGAGCTGCTCACGGATGCCCGGTTTCGCCGCTCGGTCAACTCGCCCCAGAGGGCGCGCATAGTGGGTGACCTGCAGCGCACCCACGGCAACGCCTATGTACAGAAGCTGCTGGGCGGGCTGGGTGTGCAGGCCAAGCTCACAGTCAACGCGCCCGATGATGAGCATGAGAGACAGGCGGACCAGGTGGCCGAGGCGATAGTGCAGGCTCCGAACCCGCAGGTGCAGAGACAGGAAGAGGAGGAGCTTATGGAGGGGAAGGCGGTCGAGGGTCAGACCTTCGGGGTGCAGAGACAGGAAGAGGAGGAGCTTATGGAGGGGAAGGCGGTCGAGGGTCAGACCTTCGGGGTGCAGAGACAGGAAGACGAGGAGCTTATGGAGGGGAAAGCGGTCGAGGGCCGAACCTTCGGGGTGCAGCGCCAGGAAGAGGAGGAGGAAGAAGAGGAGGCCGTACAAACCAAGTCTAAAGAGAGCGGTGCGTTCGAAGTATCGGACGGCATCGAGGGCCGAATCAACGAGGCCAGGGCAACCGGACAGCAGCTACCGAGGGAGGTGGCTTCCACATTCGAGCCCCATCTACAGCATGGGCTCGGTGATGTGCGCATACATACCGACAGCGAGGCGGACGACCTGTCGCAGCAACTCGGTGCCAGAGCCTTTACCTCCGGTAGCGACGTGTTCTTCAGATCGGGCGAGTACAGCCCCGATTCCGTCGAGGGCAAGAAGCTCCTGGGCCACGAGCTGACGCACGTAGTCCAACAGGGCGCAGCCGTCGCCATGCAGGCGGCCGAGACGGAGGAGGCAGCAACACCGGACGATAAGAAGAGCGCCGAGGAGGAGCTGGCAAAGTCGAAGGACCAGGCTGTAAGCAGTATGTCGCGCGATGACATCAGGGACCTGCTTCTCCAGGCAGCACGCTGCCAGGAGCTGGGCCTGGATTCGGCGGCGGAGAGTGCCCTCGATGACGCTGCGAAGCAGGCTCTCGACGATCTCGGGCGTAAAGCCAACGCCTTCGACGTGGGTGCCAGTTCAGAGAAGATGGCAAAGGACCTGATGCGGCAGCTGGCGACTGTGCAATTGCTGGGCGGAGAGGGTGGCGAGAAGGTAGCAGAGCAAGCATGGGGCAAGCTGCTCGGCTGGGCACAGGGCCAGATGATGGACGCCGTCAAGAATCTCCGGCTGGAGCCGTCCAAGACAGCCGCGCAGGATGTCCTGGAGAAGGCCTCTCTGGTGCAGATGCTGGGCGGGAACGCCGGCCCGGCACTGTCGGCAGTGCAAAGCTGGAAGCAGATGGAGGAGCGGTAAGGGGTACGGCCAATGATTAGTGATCTGGACGAGACGATAAGAGAGCTGTTGATAAAGCGGGGTGGCATCAACCCGGCGGAGGTCGATATCTCGTTCGACATGCCCGAGCGCCAATGGTCCATGACAGTGTCCAAGCCGACGGTGAATGTGTATCTATATGACATCCACGAGAACCTCGACCTGCGGAACTACGAGTGGAGCGTATCGCGAAGCAACGGCAGTTCCAGTAAGGCGAGGGCACCACGCCGCGTCGACATGGCATACCTGATAACCGTCTGGACCAACGACACGGCTGACCAGCATCGGCTGCTCGGCCATGTCCTTACAGTGCTGTTCAAGTATCCCGAGCTGCCGGAGGATCTGCTGGTGGGGGGCCTCAGGGATCTCGCGTGGCCCATCCATGCACTGGCTGCGCAGCCGGACGGCGTAATGAGGAATACGGCGGATTTCTGGAGCGCGCTGGACAACAACCTCAAGCCTTCGATCAACTATGTGATTACGGTCCCCGTGGATACCGAAGTGAGCTTCACCGCGACAGAAGTCAAGACCCAGGCGTTCAAGTTCGGAGACACGAGCGGGGGGGCTGCGGAGGACACACTCCAGATCAGCGGGGTTGTGCGTTACAAAGGCAAGCCGGATGAGAAGGTCGAAGGTGTCGGTGTCGTGGCCAAGGAACTCCAGATGGTGGCCAGCACCGACAATGCTGGGAACTACGCGTTCCGCAAGATAACCCCCGGCTCCCATACGTTTGAGGTCTCGGCACCCGGTGTCGCGAAGCGGCAGGTGGCGATGGTGGTGCCGAGCCCCAACTATGACATTGAGCTCTAGCGCGTGCAGCTTGGAAACCAACAAGGTCGCGGCACGGCGCAGCCAAAGGAGGGATGGATGATGTAGCAGAGGCGGACGAGGGCCGCTGATCGCTCCTCACGTGGGGCCGGAGCGTGGCGAGGGACTGCGGCTTGAGAACGTTGCATAGACCCGGCATAGAACACATGCAGGAAGGAGGCAAAGGATGTCACCTCAATACCTCTCCCCAGGCGTGTATGTTGAAGAGGTAGACAAGGGGTCGAAGCCCATCGAGGGCGTTGGTACATCTGTGGCGGCCTTCGTTGGCTTCACGGAGAAGCTGCCGGACCCTGACAAGTTCCCGAATCCGTACGCGCCGGTATTCGTCACCAACTGGAGCCAGTTCGTGCAGCACTTCGGTGAGTTCATTCCCGGAGGCTACATGGCCCACGCAGTCTATGGATACTTCCACAACGGTGGGGGGGCCGCTTACATAGCTGCGCTGCCCGGTAGCGGTAATGGCACTGAAGAGGCTGCGGCACCCAAGGCGCAGGCCGCTCTCCCCAGCGGAGCACAGCCTTCGATCGAGACGCTGACGGTAACGGCGCTCGAAGCTGGCGACGTATCCGTCGAGGTCAGCAAGCCGACCGGTGAGGACATCCCCGAGGACCAGTTCAACCTTACCATCAAGGCCGGCGGCAAGGAAGAGAAGTTCGAGAACCTGACGTTCAAGAAGGGCAAAGCGGTTCGCAACGTAGTCGACGTGGTCAACAAGGAGTCCAAACTCGTCAAGGTGGCCGAGAAGGAGTCGACCCTGGGCATTCCCGAGAAGGCTCCCGCGCCTGGAAACTATCCGCTCGTAGCGAGTACGACCACGGCGGTCTCCACCGGCCCCGTCTCCGCGGACGTGATCGTTGGCGACGCCGACTCGCGTCAAGGCGTTAACGGCCTCACGATTTGTGAAGACGTGACTATGGTGATGTGTCCCGACACGATGGCGCTCTACCAGTCGGGCAAGATCAGCAAGGAAGGCGTCAAGATCATACAGACGGCGATGCTGGACCACTGCACCAACATGAAGGACCGCTTCGCTATCCTGGACTGCCTTCCCGGGCTGAGCCCCCAGGAGGTCAAGGACTGGGTGGTGAACGAGGCCGGATACGATTCGAAGTACGGCGCGGTCTACTACCCCTGGATCAAGGTCGCCAACCCGCTGGGCAACGGCGAGGGGATCATGGTCCCGCCGTCGGGGCACATGGCTGGCATCTATGCCAGGGTCGACAGCGAGCGCGGTGTTCACAAGGCACCCGCCAACGAGATCGTGCAGGGCTCGATCGGTCTCGAGACCAACATCACCAAGGGCGAGCATGATTCGCTGAATCCCGCCGGGATCAACTGCATACGCGCGTTCCCCGGCAGGGGCATCAGGGTGTGGGGGGCGAGGACGATCTCCAGCGACGCCTCGTGGCGCTACATCAACGTACGCCGACTGTTCAACTTCGTGGAGAAGTCCATCGAGGTAGGGACCCAGTGGGTTGTGTTCGAGCCCAACGACCAGAACCTCTGGGCCAAGATCCGGCGCGACGTCTCCGCTTTCCTGAAGAGGATATGGATGGAGGGGGCTCTCTTCGGAGCTACACCGGCTGATGCCTTCTACGTGAAGTGCGACGAGGAGCTGAACCCGGTAGAGGTACGGGACGCCGGACAGGTCATCATCGAGATCGGCATTTGCCCGGTCAAGCCCGCTGAGTTCGTGATCTTCCGCATCAGCCAGTGGGCCGGACCAGGCGGGGAATAGACGACACTGACATAGGGAGGTGATAGACCATGGCAACATGGAGACCAGGCAAGTTCAAAGACCCGCTGACCGCGGCGAGCTTCGAGCTGGACATCCAGGGGGAATGCCAGGGCGTGTTCAAGGAGTGCGCTGGACTTGGTTCTGAGAGCGAGGTAATTGAGCACAAGACGGCTGGCGGCAACGGCAAGGTCATAATCCAGAAGATACCGGGCAACCTCAAGTTCACGACTGTTGTTCTCAAGCGCGGCGTGACCGACGATATGGGAATATGGAAGTGGCGCAAGAAGGTGGAGGACGGCCAGGTTGTCGATGCGCGCAAGGACGGGCAGATCGTCATGTACAACCAGGCCGACGAACCCGTTGCCCGGTGGAACTTCGTCAGCGCGTGGCCGAGCAAGGTCTCGGGGCCGACCCTGAATGCGGGCACGAACGACATCGCGGTTGAGGAGCTCCACATAGAGCACGAGGGCATGGAGCGGGTAGACCCGTAGGTTGTGTTGCGTGTTGTTGCAGGGGGTGAAGAATGGCTCTGCAGACTGAGTTTGAGTTCACTCTGCCGAGGGGGTATGTAGACCGGGACGGTAACCTCCATAGGGAGGGCGTCATGCGGCTGGCGACGGCCGCCGACGAGATATACCCTCTCAGGGACATGCGTGTGAAGGCCAATCAGGCCTATCTGGTGGTCGTGCTTCTGTCCAGAGTCATCACCAGGTTGGGCAGCCTATCCGAGGTGAACACCGGTGTGATAGAGGGCCTGTTCTCAGCCGACCTGGCTTACCTGCAGGACTTCTACCGGCAGATAAACGAGAACGGGACCAGCCACCACACGGCGACGTGTCCCGAGTGTAACCATTGTTTCGAGGTGGACATGAGCCACTTGGGGGGGGCATAGCAGGCTACCCCCTCGATGATCTGCTAGAGGAGGTAGCCTACATTGCCTATTACTTCCATTGGCCGCTTTACGAGATCATGCAGATGGAGCACGAAGAGCGACGCCAGTGGGTTGAGCAGATCGCTGAGATAAACCGCAGGCTGAGCGACGAGGAATAGGGCCCGGGGACCGTTTCCGGCCTGGCAGTGGCCTGCCGTCGGCGTGTAGCGTCGGCGGAGGCAAGTGTCATGCTGGATTCACCGAGACGTAGGGTGAACAGGTGCTGGTTCACGATAAAAGGCAAAGCGACGAGATATCCAGTCGAGTTGGATTCTCGGGACTCGCGATGAAATCGCCTGCATCCGATGCCACGGATGTGCGTGATGGCAATCTGCCCCAGGCTCGCGGGACGGCTCCTTTGTTACGTCAGTTGCCACTGGCGTCGGCTCAGGGCGGTGGGAAGCAACACCGCAGCAGAACTCGTGAGGAAGCGGATGGCGTAGTGCGGCGTCAGGGGCTGGCCTCGGGCACGCACGTAGCCCGTGCCCTAGCGTCCGAGGAGACGACTGCAAGCAGCGAGGCTGGCGAATCCGGCGAGGAACCGGCCCCGGTGTCACCAGAGGTCATAGCGGACGCGGTCTATCGCATGATTTGCCGCGACCTGACTATCGAAAGGGAGAGAAGGGCAGGGTAGGTCTGGAACGAAACAGACACCGGGCTATGGAGAGAGACGATGCCGATGACAGGCAAACGGGTTGACCCGTTAGCTAACGCCAAGTTCTACGTGGAGATTCAGGACATACAGACAGCGCAGTTCGACGAGGCTTCCGGCCTCGAGGCTGAGGTAGAGATACTCGAGTACCAGGAAGGCGGCAATAACCAGTTCACGCTCAAGCTGCCGGGCAGGGTCAAGTTCCCCAACGTAGTACTGAAGCGTGGCGTGACGGACTCGAATGAGCTATGGGATTGGTTTGACAAGGCGGCCTATGGTCGCATCGAGCGCAAGAACATGTCGATCGTGCTCTATAACCAGAAGGGCGACGAGGTCAGGCGATGGAACCTCACCAACGCGTACCCCAGGAAGTGGTCGGGGCCCGCGTTCAAGGCCAATGACAACTCCATATCCATCGAGACCCTGGAGTTCGTCCACGAGGGAATGAGCATCGATTAGGGAGTAGCCGTTACGGTGACTGAGGACAAGCGCGGAGAATCGCACGGCGACAGCTGGCAGGCGACAGCGCAGGAGTTCGCCTCCGGTATCACTGCACGTCCGGCGCGCCTCGTCGGATGGATAGCGGGACGCTTAGGGTCATCAGTTAATGCATCGTCTATCAGCAGGCTCGCGAGCGGTCCCGTGCTGTCTCGCCAGGTGCTGGACAGGGCCGGGTGGGGCAGGGCTCTCAGTGCAAACATTGGGCGCGTATCCCGCAACATCATTCAATCCCTGCAAGCGGCCGATTTCGCGCTGCGGCCCATATCAAGGCTCTGGGTGGACAGGGATAGGCCATCGACCAGCAGATCAGATGACTACAGTCTGCCGCGCTACGATGATTGGTCGCAGGCCGAAGCCCATGACGCTGGGTGGGAGAGGTCGGAGGATGCCTATGACCCGATGGCGGATTCGCCGGAGGCCGGTTTCTCCGATATCGCTCCGCAAATGGGTGAGACACTGGGGTCTGAGATAGACAGTAGGAGCGACTCAGCGCCAGCCTCAGAAGGTCCGGCCGGTTCTCCACCGAGACAGAGACGAGCGATACCTGAGCCTCCTAAGATCGGTCAGGCAGGGCCGTCACTCCAGAGGATGGGGGTCGTCACTCCGGTGGTTCCGTTGGCAGCCACGGAGCATCCTTTGTCCCGGCGCAGTCCCCTCGATGCCGGTGCGGCCGAGAGCGCGCCCCAGGAACTTGAGGATCGGCGCGTCCCGGTTGCTCAGGAGAGCACGCTTCAGCGCGCGGCAAGTGTAGCGCCCGCCGCTGACGAGGCGGTTCTGGAGGAGCCCGACCATGCACCGCCTTCGGAACGTGGTGTCGATACCGTCACAAGCGCTCCGGCGGAGAGCGTCGAGCAGGGGGTGGTAATCGGGGAAGGGCCTCCACGACCAACTTCGAGCAAAGGGCCTGAGATTCCGGCAAAGCCGCTGGTGGTGTCTGCTGCCCGTAGCTCGAAGCGGCGGGAGCCCGATTCCCCAACTCGACGTTTGGACATCGCTGTGTCCCAGCCTCCGTTCACTACAGCCGCTCAAGCCTCTTCGAGCGCTTTTGTGAATGATCTGGCAGGCATCGCGGGGCAGCCATCCTCACCGGTGTTGGGCAGGATGGAGGACGCTACTACAGAGGAGCAGGAACAGGTCGAAGACACGGCGATTCCGACGGCACGCGAGGCTGGATCAGCGGACGTACGATTGGCTCCCGAGGAAGTGATGCGGCTGAAGCCGCCCGCTGAGACTCGGCCGGCAACTGGACTGGAAGGACCCGACGCCGGGCAGGCCGGGCCGGAGAGACCTCCGATGGCCGGCCGTGTGGATGCGAAGGCCGACCGCGAGACCACCACGATGGTGGATGGAGAGAGCGCGGCTGTCCCGGCCGGTGAGGGCCCGAGTTCCGCTGAGATCGTGTTCTCGGAGCCCGGTGCCGGTGCCGAAGTACAGCGAAGTCCTATCGCGAAGCCTCTGCGACCCATCGAAGGCCGGGGACAGCCGCATCGCGAGCCGGACGTACCTCATGCCGGCGGCGAACCGGCCTCTACCGATACGGCGCAGCCCTCGGTGCAGCGATACGCCGGGTCGGCTGGCGATGATACGGAAGCGCCGGAGCCGATCGCCGGTCGTCCCGCTACTGGTATTCCGCTGGTGCAGCGCCGGGATGTACCACCGTTGATCTTGCGGCACCTGGACGTGAAGCATGATCTGTCTCGGGAAGTCGTGGGAAGATATTCAGGTTCGGAGGCCGCCGGCTCGGATGCACGGGAGACACGCGACTGGATCGACCGGTCTGTCCCCGAGGTAGCTGCGAATGAGCGTGTATACCGCAGCCCGGCTGTCCCTGGTGCGTCTGTACCTCCTCGGGCCGAGGGGAAGCGCGTTCAGGCTTCTCCTCATTCGAGGTCTGGAGCGGGGCCGCTTTTCCTCAGTGCGGACGCATTGGCTTCCGATATCGAGCGTTCCGCATACTCCGGGGATCGGTTCGCGGAGAGCGAAGCTGAGAGCATCCGGGCGGCTGGGCCGTTGCCGGACGTTGTGCAACCGGCCCGTTCCGAAGGGGATCGCGGCTGGATCGAGCGCGTTGTCGATGACGGGGGAGGGCGGGGATGGGCGCATGGCGGCTTCTCTGAAGCGAGCGCCGGCCTCGTCCAGCGCGCGGAGGGGCAAGAGACCGGGTCTGCGGCCGAAAGTGAGGGCGAAGAGGGTGGTGGTGGTGGGGAGGTGGATGTCGAGCGCCTGGCGCGTGAGGTATATGCAATCATCAAGAGGAGACTGGCCACGGAGAGGGAACGCCTTGCGTGCAGGTAGGTTGGGGGTGGAGGCACATCACCGGCACAGGGTCTAGGAGGCAACGATGGCATTGCAGGATGGCGGATCTCAAGCGGCAACGATAGTGAACCTGGGGACCGGAGAGATGATAGGGTGTATGTTCCGGCCCAAAGAGTACTCATTGACCAAGACGAACACATGGACCAAGAAGGATGTCAAGGAGGGGAACGTCCCCAAGTACGACTTCGGAGGCGGGCAGCCGTTCAAGCTGACCATGGAGCTATTCTTCGACACATATGAGGCGGCCCTGGACGTGCGCAACCATACCAACAAGATATGGAAGCTCATGGAGGTGCCGAAGGATGAGAAGGAGCCTCCCCGATGCCAGTTCATGTGGGGCAAGTTCTGGTCCTTCAAGGCTGTGATTACCAGCATAAACCAGAAGTTCACGCTGTTCCTGGCGAATGGCACTCCGGTGAGGTCCACCCTCAATGTTACGTTCCAGCAGGTCTTCGAAGAGGGCAAGTTCCCGAGCCAGAATCCGACCACATACAGCAAGCCGGGCTACAAGATGAGGAGGATCAGAGAAGGGGACACACTGGACCTGATCGCATATCAGGAGTATGGGGACGCTGCGCAGTGGCGTCACATAGCGGAAGTGAACCATCTGGACAGCCCGATGAAGGTGCGGGCCGGGCAGATGCTCGCAATCGCTCCGATCAGTACCTAGGGGAAAGAGAAGGCTGTGACTACGGCACAAATCAGCTCCAGCATATACCTGAAATTCGACGGCACAGAGGCGTCTCGCGAGATCATAGACAGCATTATCTCCGTCGAGGTGGACGACAGCCTCACGTTGCCCGATATGTTCGCCATACATCTCCAGGATGCCTCCCTGAGGTGGATCGATGACAACACGTTCTCGATCGGGAAGAGCGTGGAGATCGCCACCGGCGAGAGTACATCGAGGACCAAGCTCTTAACCGGCGAGATCACGGCGATCGAGCCTGTCCTCACCGGCCCGACCAGCGCGAGCCTGATCCTGCGTGGCTACGACAAGTCGCATCGCCTGAACAGGGGGAAGAAGACCGCTACCTATATCCAGATGACGGACAGTGATATCGCCAGCAAGGTTGCGCAGAACGCCAATCTGCAAAGCCAGGTGGACTCCACACGTCAGGTGCATGAATACGTTATTCAGGACAATATGACCGATTGGGAGTTCCTGAACGCGAGAGCCGAGCGGGTTGGCTACAGGGTGTTCGTCGAAGAGGGGAAGCTCCATTTCGTGCAGACACCGGATGCTGGAGATAACACGCCGACGCTCAGATGGGGTGAGAACCTTATGCGGTTCAACGGCCGCATGAGCACGAGCAGACAAGTCTCCGAAGTGATTGTCCAGGGGTGGGACCACAACAAGCAGGAGCAGATCGTGGGCAAGGCAACCGAGCCGAGCGACACGCCGCAGATAGGCGAGCGTCAGCAGGGTGGAGAGGTGGCGCAGCAGGCCTTCGGCGAGGCTGGACAGGAGATCGTCGTCGACCGGCCTGTAGGTAGTCAGGCTGAGGCGGACGAGCTTGCGCAGTCTATTCTGGACGAGATCGGCCAGCGTTTCATCGAGGCTCATTGCCAATGCTTCGGTAATCCGGCTGTCCAATCCGGGCTGACGGTCAGGATCGAGGGGGTCGGAGACCGCTTCAGCGGCACGTACAGGGTCACGCACGCTCTGCACCGGTACGACACGACCGGCTACGTGACAGAGTTTACGGCCGGTGGGCGGCATTCTGCCACGATCAGCGAGCTGCTATCGGGCGACAAGGGGAGGGGCAGGGGTGGTGTCGGGCCGGTAATCGGCGTGGTTACCAACAACGACGACCCCGACAACCAGGGGCGGGTGAAGGTGAAGATACCGTCTCTGAAAAATGACGAGGAGAGCGCATGGGCGCGGCTGGTGGCCCCGGGGGCGGGAAAGCAGCGTGGCCTGCAGTGGCAGCCGGAGGTGGACGATGAGGTGCTTGTGCTCTTCGAGCACGGGAACATACAGAAGCCGCTGATCATCGGCGGCCTGTGGAGCGAGGCGAACGAACCGCCTACTTCCTCGGGGGAGTGCCTGTCCAACGGTGAGGTCAACATCCGCCAGATAGTGACGCGCACGGGCACCAAGATAGTCCTCGATGATGAGAACAACAGCGTCACCATTGCCAACCCGGACGAGGCTTATATGCTGAAGTTGTCGGAGAACGACAGCAAGATCGAGATCGTCTCCGACGGCGAAGTGATAGTGAAGGCCAATGACAGTGCGACGGTCGAGGCCCAGGACGTTACCGTCGAGGCAAGTGGCAAGGCTATTCTGAAGGGCAATCAGGTCGAGATACAGGCCAGCAGCAGCGCCACCGTGAAGGCCAGCGGCAACATGAATCTCGAGGCATCGGGCATGATGACGATTAAGGGCGCGACGATCAAGCTGAACTAGCATTGTGGTGAGTGTGAGGATATGAGTCCACCAGCAGCTAAGCAGGGTGACCAGATAACGGCAACGGATATACATATCATCTTGGTACCCGCAGCCGCTGGCGCGACCGTGCCTACGCCGATACCGCATCCCTTCGTCGGCATCATCAACAGCGGCACGAGCACAGATGTGCTTATAGAGGGACGCGGGGCCGCCACGGTGAACAGCACGGCCACGAACACCCCACCTCATGTCCCCCAGGGCGGGCCTTTCCAGAAGCCGCCCACCAACCAGGGCAAGATAACGATGGGCAGCTCGACGGTGCTCATCAACAACAAACCGGCGGCACGGGCCGGCGACACCGCGATGACCTGCAACGACCCTGTTGACGCTCCGGTGGGTACGGTAGTTGCCACGAGCACGGTGATGATAGGAGGCTAGCGACATGAATGGCGATACTGTGGTAACCGATATCCTGGGCACCGGTTTCCAGTTTCCGCCGTGTGTGGATGGCCGGGGCGGGCTGGCCATGTCCCGCCGGGAGAGAGACATCGACGAGTCGATAAGGATCATTCTCGGCACCGCGCGCGGTGAACGTCGCATGAGGCCGCTGTTCGGCAGCCGCATACATGAGCTGGTCTTCGCGCCGAACGACGCCACGACCTGGGGCCTGATGCAGCAGTATGTGGAGGAGGCCCTGGGCTGGTGGGAGCCCCGGATCGAGGTCGTCAACGTGGATGTAAACGCAGACTCGACCGACACGTCGCGGCTCCTGGTCAATATCGTGTACAAGGTGAAGGCCACGAGCGATACCCGTAGTCTTGTATATCCGTTCTATCTCTCTGTCTGAACTGACTGAGGAGGACTCAAATGGCGCTTCCAGCACCGAAGCTAGACGACAGAACCTTCCAGGACCTAGTGAGCGAGGCCCGCTCGCTGATACCTCGCTACTGCCCGGAATGGACCGATCATAACTTGAGCGATCCGGGCATCGCAGTGATCGAGCTCTTCGCCTGGATGGTAGAGATACTGCTCTACCGGTTGAACAGGGTTCCTGAGAAGAACTACATCAAGTTCATGGAGCTCATAGGCGTGAAGCTGGAGCCGCCCAAGCCGGCGAGGGCGGATGTGACCTTTCGTCTCTCAGCGCCCCCGACCGAGCCCGTGACGATACCCCGCTGGACTGAGGTAGCCACCGTCCGCACCGAGACTCGGGAGGCTGTAACGTTCTCGACTGGCAGCGACCTCACCGTCATCATCCCAACCCTGGCTCATGCCCTGACCTCTGCCGATGGCTCCGGGTTCGAGGACTGCATGCCTACGCTCAGACTCCCCGACCGCCGCGTGTCCATTTTCGAAGAGACGCCGCAAGAGAACAACGCTCTCTATCTCGGCTTCGAGCAGGATATCAGCGCCCAGACCCTGCTGCTAGAGATCGCGAGCTTGATTGAAGGCATAGGCGTTGATCCCAGGGACCCGCCGCTGGCTTGGGAGTCCTGGGACGAGGAGCACGACCGTTGGTCAGCCCTGAGGGTTGAGAAAGACACGACCGGCGGCCTGAACACGGAAGGCCAGGTCATTCTGCACATCCCGTACGGCCGCACGCTTGTCCAGATAGGCGGAACGCAGGCGTACTGGATACGATGCAGGGCCACCGCTACTCGTGAGGGACAGAGGCCGTATCATTCCTCTCCAAAGGTAACGAGCATCGATTGTCAGTGCATCGGTGGCACGGTGCCGGTCAGCCACGCGACAAGAATCACCGGGGAGGTCCTGGGCAGGAGCGCTGGGACTCACGGGCAGACCTTCACGCTTCAGTATGTCCCCGTTCTGACCAGGGAGCCCGGCGAGACGATAGAGGTCGAGACGCAGACTACCGGGGAGTTCGAAGCATGGGAAGAGGTGCCGGACTTCTCGCAATCGGGCCCGGAAGATCGCCATTTCACCTGTGACAGCGTGTCGGGTGAGATCGCCTTTGGCCCGTCGATAAGGCAGCCGAGCGGTCAGGAGCTGCAGTACGGGATGGTACCGCCGTCGGGCCGGCAGATCCGTTTCAACTCTTATCGAATCGGGGGTGGCTCCGTTGGCAATGTGGGGCCGGGCACTATCACAGTGCCCAAGTCCTCTATTCCCTATGTCGGCTCTGTGACGAACCTGTATGGTGCCATGGGCGGGGTCGATGCGGAGACGATCGAAAACGCCAAGATGCGAGCGCCACGGGCATTGGGGACACTCACCAGAGCCGTGACCGCCGAAGACTTCGAGAATCTGGCGATGGAGGCTTCTTCGTTGGTGGCCCGCGCCAGGTGCCTTTCCCCGAGTGACAGCGGTGATGAGGTAACAATCAAGCCGGGTGCGGTCAGGCTTCTGCTTGTGCCCAAGGTCGCCGATGCCGACCGGTATATCGCCATTGAAGAGCTCGACCTGGGCAAGCAGCTGCGCGAGGAGGTACGAGCGTTTCTCGATGAGCGTAGGTTGTTGGGGACGCGGTTGGAGATCAGCCCTCCCCGATACGCTCCTGTGGCGGTCGAAGTGCGAATGCGGGGTATGGCTGGAATTGACCCTGTAGAGGCCTCGGCCTTGGTCGAGGAGCGGTTGTACAGCTACATCAATCCGGTAACCGGCGGCCCTGACGGCACGGGATGGCCGTTCGGCGGCAGCCTGACACTATCCGAGGTGTATGCTGCGATTCAGGCGGCCAACGACTTCGGCTATGTAGAGGATATCAAGATATATCCGGTGGACCCTGAGACGGAGGAGCGGCGGGACGCCGTGACCCAGATGACTGTCGCCCGGGACACCATTATCTGCTCCCACAAACACAGGGCCGAAATAGTATTATAGGCCGGTCCGGACGGGACAAGCCACGTGAAGGGGACGTGAGATGCAGGCAGTAGACGATACCGGTTGCCAGAAGCTGCAGAGCCGTTACCTGCAGTACCTGCCGGCTCTGTTTCGGAGAGAGCTCGTGGTCAACGTGGGGGCGAGAAAGGCCTGGGTCGCCGGCGACGAGGTGTCGATGAGCGAGCAGGAGTTCGACCTGCTTGCCTTCCTCTACGAGCGGCAGGGCAGCGAGTGGACTGCCGACGAGATCGCGAAGATGGCGGTAGTCAGGCCGCAGAACGGCACGCCGCCGGACGAATTCGAGATCACTCAGCTGGTGGAGGCGATCAAGCTCAAGCTCGAGCCGGAACCCTCGACACCTCACTACCTCAAGACGATTCCGGGCGCGGGCTACCGACTTGATACGGACGAGTTCATGGGGCGTTTCCTGCTCATATTCCAGAGCATACTCGACCCCATCGAGCGTACCGTTGACAACAGTCATTTCTACTTCGATCCGCTGATAGCGCCCGAGTCCTTCGTGCCATGGCTGACCTCCTGGCTGGGCCTGTGCCTCGATCGCAGAATACCACCGGGCGAGCGCCGCAGGCTCCTCAGGGATGGGGCGGAGCTGTACCGGTGGCGGGGGACGAAGAAGGGCCTGACTGAATACCTGAGGATATTTACCGGTGTTGAGCCTTCCATAGTCGAGGAAGCGCCGGGGATGGTGCTAGGCCCGCAGACGAGGCTGGGCGAGAACACGGTCCTCGGAGGCGGTGCCGAAGAGGCCAACCATTTCTCCGTGACCCTCGATATGGAGGGTTCTGATCCAGTGGATGTTGAACGCCTCAGGACGATTATTGAATCTCAGAAGCCAGCGCACACGAACTACACTCTGCTGATCAGGCAGAGGGAGAGACAAGGGGAGGGCAAGAATGGAGCTTAAGGATGTCGTGGGCTTTCGGCTCAAGAGGGAGAACCCTTTCGAGGGGTTGATAGTAGACTCAGACACATGGCAGGACGCGCATACGTATCACCGGGACCAGCAGAGGCTCCACGTGTTGGCCTTCCATGGGACCGGCATAGTGGGGGGCCTGGAGGTAACAGCGAATGATCCCGCTGATCTGTCTGTCACCGTCCAGCCCGGAATGGGCGTGGACCCGCTGGGCAACAGCATAGTTGTCTCCCAGGCCCATCGCCATCAGCTCAAGACCAAGGAGGCGGGGACAGTCTATCTCGTCATGCAGTTCCGGGAGGTGCCCGAGGGGCCCTACCAGCCGCCTGAGGGTGGTCAACCGACCCGGATTCTGGAAGCCTACAGGATTCAAGAGACCGACAAGCTGCCGAAGGAGCCCCATATCGAGCTGGCTCGAATCGATTTCGATCCGTCGGACTCGTCCGTGAAGAAGGCCAAGAACGCGGCACGCCCCGGCAAGAATGAGATCGACACACGCCATCGCCGCAGCGCTTTGCCTGCTGCCACGGAGTCCGCTGCCCCACCGCCGCCGCCACCCCCACCGCCGGAGCCCGTCGAAGAGAAGCGGGCATCTGCTGCACCACCAGCGCCGGTCGTGGAGAAGGAGACCATTACGGTACGTCATGCGGTGTTGGGCGAGGCTGACAAGAACCTCCACGTTTTGGGGCTGCATAATCTGGCTAGGGAGATCAACCTGATGTATAATTTGGCCGTTCATTTGGAGTTGAACGGTTCAATTGACAAGGAGATAACCGGCTGTAACCTGGTGTATCTCACCGGGAGCGGCAGTTTTGAGTTGACTGAGAAGCAGCAGGATGCCCTCGGCCACTTCCTGGAGTCGGGGGGCACCGTGATCGCCGACGGTTGTGCGGACGGCGATGGTGAGGAGGCGGCGAAGGCAGCCAAGGAGTTCGGACTGGCCTTCAACCAACTGGCAGGGAAGCTCGATCGGAAGCTGGAGAATGTTCAGCGCGGCCATCCGCTCCTGAGCGCTGGTCACGTATTCACGCAGGTTCCGGAGGGAGCCCAACGGGGAATGATCCTGGAAGGCGGGAAGATGATCTACAGCAGCGGGGATTATGGCTGTGCATGGGCTGGTGGATACCAGGGCACACCCTTGTCCCGCGAGATGATCAGGGCGGCTGTCGAGATGGCTGCCAATTTCATCGCGTACAGCAGGGCGTGACAGCCTACCGTGCAGGCGGATTCCCGTCGAGGGCAGGAGGAGAATCAGGAGATGGTGAATGGCTGATACGGTAGAGATCGGAGTCGAGCCGGCGGCGGTCACTTTGGCTGCCGGCGACACTGCGGAGCTGACAGCGAAGATACGCAACACCGGGCAGACAATAGACCAGTTGACGGTTGGCATAGACGGACTTGACTCGGCGTGGTACACGCTACCGGTATCCAGCGTTGCATTGTTCCCCAACGACCAGGATGAACTGAATATCGTCCTCCACCCGCCCAAGGAAGCCGAGAAGACACCAGGCTCTTACCCTTTCCGAGTCGTAATCACGTCGCAGGAGAACCCCGAGGCGAAGACTGCCGTCGAGGCGGTCCTGGAGATCGGCGAGTCCCTCGGGCTCGAATTACACATCACGCCGGAGCGGAATACGGGCCGGAGGGCTATGTATCAGGTGGCCGTCACGAACCTGAGTAAGAGGGAGGTGACAGCCTACCTCGAGGCGTGCGATGCCAGGAACAGGCTCAGATATCGCTTCGACAACGACAGGATGGCGGTAGGCGCCGGCGCGACGGCGACGACCGGACTGGAAGTGCGGCCTGGCCCGCTCGCCTACTTCGGCGGGGAGAAGGAGTTCGCGTTCGAAGCTGGCGCGGTCCCGCTGGGCGAGGATGGGGGGCCGCGTCCGGGCTACTGCCCGTACTGCGGCCACTTGCTGCGAACGAGGCCGCAGGGAATAAACATATCGCTTCCCCGATATAGTGACAAGGTCCAGGCCGCGTACGAGGGATTCGAGGCCTTTCTCTACACGCGTCTGAACAAGACACGTATCGGCGAAGAAGGTACGTCGATCTACTGTCCGGTCTGCTGCAGCCAGCTTCGTGAGGATGCCGCGACGGACCAGGCGGCATTCGTGTGCACCGCGTGGACGGCGAGCGTCCGTGAAGGGCTGAGGCGCGAGCCCGGTGGCCGGCGAAGGATACGCCTGTCGCTGCGGCCACTGCGCCGCCTGCGGTCGATACGATTTCGATGCCCGCGTATCAGGCGGCCGAGCTTGTCCCGCCAGCCGATCATAGACAGTTTCAGCGCGGCCTCCCAGGACCAGCGTGAGTACAGGATCGCCTGGTCGGTGAGGAGGGCACGGGAGGTGAAGCTGGGAGACGATGTCGTAGCCGCAGAAGGCCACGTTATCGTGCGTCCGACCGCGCCGATGACCCTGGCGCTAACCGCGGTCAACAAGCGGAAGTCTGCCAGCCGCACTGTGGAGGTCCGCCCCCGCGCTCTGCCCGAAACAGCCTCTTCCGAGAGAATCAAGGCCTCACTCTCCGCGACAGAGGTCGAGGCTACCGCCGGTATCATGCCGGTTGACATAACTCTCGCAGTGCAAAACGTGGGTGAGATCGTCGACAAGTTCATGGTCGAGGTCGACGGCGTGGATGAGACGTGGTGCATACGCTCAGCATCCAGCATCGCCCTCATGCCTCAGGCCTCGGACCAGGTTAGGCTGTCCTTCCAGCCGCCCAAGAAGGAAGGCGTCCTGGACGGGGAGTACCCCTTCGCTGTGACCGTGCGCTCGCAGACCTCCCCCGAGGAGGCGACGACCTTGCTCGGGAAGCTCACCGTGCTGCCTCAGCCGGAGTTCAAGATCGAGATAAAACCGATGCGCGTCTCCGGTCGCAGGAAGGGCACATTCCGTGTCGGCGTGGTCAATACCGGTGTCAGCGACGTTCAGTGCTCCCTGCAGGCATCGGACCTGGAGGAAGGGTGCAGGTTCGTTTTCCAGAGGGAGGATACCAAGGTGCGCGCATGGCAGACCGTCGAGGTGCCGATGGTAGCGAGGCCGAAGCGGAACTGGTTCGTGGGCATAGAGAAGCGGTACGACATAACGGTGACGGCAACGCCGCTCGAGGGGCAGGCACAGCTCGGGCATTGTGAGCTGCAGAACAAGCCCCTCTTCTCTTCGTGGAGAGCCATTCTGAGGTTGATCAGGCGAGCGATCCTGATCGCGGCCATAGCGATGTTCATCTGGTATGCCATCCATGCCGTGCATTGGGCCGGGGGCTGGGACCAACTCACCAGCGACCCAGGCGGGTGGTGGAGGAACCTGCGCGGCATCGGGTTCTGGTTCCCGTAGCGAGTTGGAGGTGACCTCGGATCAGAGGAGCAGGAGTGCTATGAGATTGTGTTTGCGGATGACCGTGGCTGTGGCCCTGGTGATCGTTCTGGTAGTCGGCTGTGCCACCGTTGTTCAGGCCCAGGTACCCGCCATTTCTCTGCACCCGACGTCCGGCTCCTCAGCGGTGATAATCGTAGGGACGTACTTCGATGCCCCGTGGAGTATCACCGTCTACTGGGATGGGGCTGAGATACCTGCTGTCTCGTCGACCAGACAGGAGACCGGCGGTTTCACGGCCATCATCACCGTGCCCGCCGGGGCTTCCTATGGCTTCCATACGATACTGGTGAGGGACTCTTATGGTGACGAAGCCAGTGCTGCTTTCGACGTAATTGACCTTACCGGGCCGCAGGGGCCGGTTGGACCTCAGGGTGAACAGGGCCCGACCGGGCCGCAAGGAGAGCAGGGCGTGCCGGGCGAACAGGGGCCGATCGGGCCCGAGGGGCCCGCAGGTGTGCCAGGGGAAGCGGCCGCACAGGGTGATCCCGGCCCGATTGGGCCGGAGGGGCCGCAGGGTGAGCAGGGGATTCAGGGAGAGCAGGGCCCGCCGGGGCCTGCAGGTTCGTCGGGCGTTGGCTTGAGCATAGCTGCCTTGATTCTGGCTCTGATCGCACTGGCCCTCTCGGTAGTCGGGAAGGTGAAGAAATGGTTCTGGGACTAGCCTGGAAGCTGCCGTAGTCAGGCAAGCTCTTCGGAGGTGACAACGATAATGACCTGTCCCAAGTGCGGAGAGGAGAACAACCCGGAAGGTGCTAGTTTCTGCCAGCAGTGCGGCACTCGACTCCATGTGGACACCAGCACCAGCGCTCGCCTGGAGCAAAACCTGGCCGCCATCCTGTCCTACGCTGTTGGCTGGCTTGGTGGCCTGGTACTCATCTTCGTCGAGAAGAAGAACGACTTCGTCCGCTATCACGCCATGCAGTCGATAGTCACCTTCGTGCCGATCACGATCGCGCTTGTGGTGCTGAACTACCTGGCGCTGATTCCGTACATTGGAATCCTGTTCAGGATAGACTTCTGGCTGGTGATCGCTCTGACGGTCGGACTGTGGGTCCTGCTGATGATGAAGGCATCACAGGGGGACAGGTTCAGGCTGCCATGGGCCGGCGACTTCGCGCAGATGCACATGCCCGGGGGGCGACCGGAGCGCAACTGAGCCGAGGGCGCTGGCACCGTCGCGATTGTAGCGCACCGGAGATACAGTCCTTACAGGAAGCTCACTGACAGAACGCCGTACCGTTCGCGGAGCAGCTTCGATATCTCGCGTTTCTCAAGCATGTCCGTGATGGGCTCTATCTCCGAGATCTCCTCTCCCTTATCGTTCCTGCCGTATTTCCATCGTATGACGTAGCCCTTCACGTTGACGCTTGCCATGTAAGGGGCGTAGTTGCGGTCGCAGAACGATATGTCGGAGGCCACGACGTAGAGGTGCACTACCTGTCGACCCTTGTACTCCATAACGCCCTCGATCATGCTGTAGGACCTGCTCTCAGGACCGACGCTCTCCTCGGGCGGGGAATGTGTATATGTGAAGCTCATAGGTCGACCTCTCAGGCGCTGCTGGGTGCGCGACCATCCATGGTCGGCGCACGTGCATTCATTGTAAGCGAGCGGGCACAGGCCGACAAGCGGGGGTGCGATTGACAGCCCGCGCCTGGGCTTCTAACCTAGATTGCCGGACGGAGGTGTTGCGCGACATGCCCCTGGTACGCCTTGCCGAAGAGAAAGATGTACCCCGCATTCTGGAGCTCTACGAAGAGCTGAGCATCACGACGAGTCAGGCTGAGGCCGAGCGCCGCCCTACGCGGCACGATTACCAACGCATTCTGACGGGTATCCAGGCCATGCCCGGTCATGACCTGCTGGTGGTCGAAGAGGATGGGCAGGTATTGGGCACCGTCGTGCTGCTGGTTGTACCCAATCTGTCGCATCGAGGGTGTTCATGGGCTCTTCTCGAGAACCTGATCGTCGATGCGAAGCACCGTGGCAGGGGTCTGGGGAGGCTCCTCATGGAGCACGGCATGGCGCGTGCGCGCGGGGCTGGCTGCTACAAGCTGGTGCTGATGAGCGACCGTAGGCGTGAAGAGGCTCACCAGTTCTATCAGCACTTGGGGTTCGAGCCGTCGGCCTATGGCTTCCGCCGCTACTTCTAGCTGGACGCCTGACTTGCTGGGGGCGAGGGGCGGCGTGCTACCGCCTCCTTCATCCGGACGTCCGCATGTACTTGTGCAGGACCGTGCGGAAGTGGAAACCGTGAACAGCCAGGCTCATTGACAGCGGGAACGAACGGGGGTTCGTCACTAGTATGGAGATGAAGAACCTCCAGTAATCGAACCTGGCCCTGTCGATGACACCCAGGAACCATATCGATCTGAGGAACCCCTTGACACGCCACAGCCGGAAATCGGAGAGCCCCTTCTTTCTCTGCGGCCTGTATTCCCTCAAGAAGATACGAATCCGGTCGTAGTAGACTCCCGGCGTGTAGATGGTCTCCAGTATGTGCTTGTAGCCGTTGATCAGTGTCTCGCGGTCCATCTTGGGGATGAAGTTCAGGGAGCAGTCAGTGTTGTTCCCTGAGAATCCGGACTCGTCGAGCAGCCGGTTCTCGCTCTTGAGTCGCTGGTACAGCTTGGTTCCCTTGGGTGCATTGAGGAGGCCTACCATGGCCGTGACGATCCCGCTCTTCTGGATGAAGGTGATCTGACTCTTGAAGATGGAGACCGGGTCGTTGTCGAAGCCGAGTATGAAGCCGCCCTGCACCTGCATCCCGTGGTTCTGGATCTGCTTGACGGACGCAACGAGGTCGCGCTCCTTGTTCTGCAGCTTGTTGCACTCCACCAGGCTAGCCTCGTTGGGCGACTCGATTCCAATGAAGACGGTATCGAACCCTGCCCTGGCCATCAGCCGCATCAGTTCCTCGTCGTCGGCCATGTTGATGGACGCTTCGGCCAGGAAGCCGAAGGGGTGCTTTTTCTGCTCCTGCCACTCAATGATGGCAGGCAGTATCTCACTCTTGAGCTTGCGCTTGTTGCCGATCAGGTTATCGTCGACTACGAAGACGCCTTCCCTCCACCCGTGATCATATAGGGCGGCCAACTCGGCGATGACTTGCTCCTTCGACTTGGTGCGAGGCCTGTTGCCGTTCAGGACGATGATGTCGCAGAACTCGCAGTTGAAGGGACAGCCACGCGAGTACTGCAGGCTCATCGTAGAGTACTTGCTGAGATCGAGGAGAGACCACATAGGAATTGGCGTCTTCGTGATATCCGGTCGCTCTTTCGACGTGTACACGCGTTTGGCGCAGCCATTCCGGAGGTCCTCGAGGAACGCCGGCAGTGTGACCTCGGCCTCATCGAGGACGAGGTGGTCTATACCGTCGAAGTCCTCGTAGCCGGCCGTGAAGAAGGGGCCACCGGCAACGACCTTCGTTCCGACCTTCTTGCACCTCTCGACGACGTCTTTCGACGACTGCCTCTGTACGACCATGGCGCTCAAGAACACATAGTCGGCCCATCTCAGGTCGTCGTCGCTGAGAGCCGACGCGTTCATGTCGACGAGCCTTTTCTCCCAGTCCTCGGGCAACATGGCGGCCACGGTGAGAAGTCCGAGCGGCGGGAATGCCGCTTTCTTCTTGACGATCCTGAGCGAGTGCTTGAAGCTCCAGAAAGTGTCCGGGTAGTTTGGATATACAAGCAGTACTCTCAGATTATGCTGCATTCGTCACAGTCTCCATCATCACGTAAGTGTACTCTTCGATAGTCTAACACATTCCACTCTCATTGCGAACCCCGAGGCTGGAGCGGGTCTATATGAACCGTTGCGCTCTCCTGTACAGAATCCCTCTTTGCTGCCATAGAGACAAGCCAGCGGACTCCACGTGATGGCTGAACTCAGCATCCTGCGTTCTCCTAAGTCCGGCGGACTGTTGGACTGCACGGACTCAGCGGGAGACATTATGGATCAACGATCCGCAAAATGTCAAGAGGTAAATCGGAAAAGGCCACGGTCACAGCGATGCCTCTCACGCCATGTCGCGACTCCGCAGTTCCCCTGACTGTCGTCGGACAAGCGCACGAGACCGGGATCGACATAAAGGGGTGTGGGAAGGCGGAATGAACGAAGCTCGCGTGCAGCGGGGCGCAGTACGATTTTCCCATCTCAGGATACCTGAAATGCCTATTCATGTCGAATCGAGGGTGCGCTAACGTTGGGGAGGAGAGGTGGGGCCTCTTCGCGCCCGCGAGCTAGCTTTGCGCGTGCCGGGCTGCGATTGCATGGTGTGCGTGAGGCAGACACCTGAGCGACCCAGGCGGAGGCATGTTGGACAAGCCGAGTACCGCCCAAGATCAATCGGAGGCTACAGTGGGCCTGAGCCAAGGGCGACATGATCGTGACATGCCGCTTAATGCCTTCATGTTGTTCGATGCCAACCTCGACTGCACCTCGATAGCCCTTACAGGGCCTAAGCTACTCGATCTGCCAGAAGACATTATGCTTGGCAAGAACATCGTGGATATCGCGCCCGACGTCGTCTCCAACGGCAGATACGAGAAGTACCTGGAGGTGATCAGGTCAGGGGAACCGCTTGTGGCCGATGATCTCGTGACAACGAGCGAATTCGGCAAGATGCACTTCAGTGTCAAGGCCTTCAAAGTCGGCGAGGGCCTTGGCATCGTCTCGAGCGATATAACGGAGGCTTCGAAAGTCGAGGAGAGACTACGAGAGACCAAGGCTGCCTTCTGTGAGCTTCTCGAGAGCCTCAGAGATGTGGTTCTTGAGGTCTCAACGGAAGGCCTGTTCACATCACTGAACCCAGCCTTCGAGACCGTACTGGGATGGCCCAGGGCCGAATGGATCGGCAAGTCGTTCCAGACCCTTGTACACCCGGATGATCTCCCACTGGCGATGGAGAACTTCCGGCGTCTGCTGGATGGCGAGAAGCCACCCCCGTACGAACTGCGCGTCCAGTGCAGCGAGGGCTCCTGCCTGACGATGGAGCTCATGATGGCACCCCACATCGACGGCGGGAGGGTCATCGGCGCGTTGGGTGTTGTCCGCGACGTGACGGTACGCAAGCGGAGTGAGGAGGAGGTGAAGGTCAGGGACAAGGCCATTGAGTCCTCCATCAACGCGATTGCGATAGCCGACATGGAAGGACAGTTGCAATACGTGAATCACTCATTTCTCAGAATGTGGGGCTGCGATCGCCGGAGTGAGGTTCTGGGCGGAAGTTTGCTGGACTTCTGGCGCGACAGGAATCGGGCCGCTGCTGCTGTGCGCAAGGTGGTCCGGCGGGGTAGTTGGCGGGGGGAGTTGACCGCGGTCGGGAAGGATGGCTCGACCTTCGATGTTCAACTGGCTGCAAACATAGCCAAGAACGATAGGGACGAGCCGATCTGCATGATTGCCTCGGTCGTCGATGTGACCGAGCGCAACGAGGCAGAGTCCGCGCTACGGAACAGTGAGAGGTACTACCGATCGCTCATCGAGAACGCTCTGGATGGCGTTGTAATACTTGATCCCGATGGCAAGTTCCGCTACGAGAGCCCGTCGATGGAGCGCCTCCTTGGTCTCAAGCCTGAAGAACGTGTAGGCAAGGACTATTTCGAATTCATTCACCCCGACGACCTGGCGATAGCTGCTGAGGCATTTTCTCATCTCATGAAGCAGCCGGGGGCCACGGTGCACGCAGAGGTGCGCGGTCTCCACAGTGATGGTGCCTGGAGAACGCTGGAGGTCATAGGGAGGAACCTGGTCGACGATCCTGAGGTGCAGGGAATCGTAGCCAATTTCCGGGACATCACTGAGCGGAAGAAAGCCGACGAAGCCCTCCGCGAGTCAGAAACGAAACTGAGACGCCTCGTCGAGGACATGAACGACGGCTATTGCGTTCTGCAAAGGTCGAAAGTCGTCTTCGCCAATGGGCGTATCGCACAGATGTTCGGATACTCGCCGGATGAGGTCATAGGGCGAACAATCGACGAGATGCTACCTCTGGAGGTTGTGCAGGACTTGGCGAGGATACGTGCCAGGAGACGCCGTGGTGACACTGTGCCTGTCCAGTATGAGGTGACTCTGGTCGGCAAAGATGGCCAGATTTCCCAGGTTGAGCTCAGCACGAGAATCACAACCTGGGAGGGGCAGCAGGCTCTCTCTGTACTGGTGAGGGACATCAGTGAACGGAAGAAGGCTGAGGAGGAGCTCCGTGACTCCAAGGAGCACTATTCGGCATTGGTGGAGAACCTCGCCGACGGGGTGTTCCAGTTCAAGGAAGGGGTGATAACCTGGTGCAACTCCAACGTCGAGAACATATATGGCTACTCGCGGAGTGAGTTGGTTGGTATGGAGGCCTCGGGTTTCTTCCCTGAAGACGAGGACCCTTCTGAGTACACTCGACGCGTTTCTACGGCCATACGCCATAACGGCGTGTTCCGTGATACGAGAAGCATACAGGACAGGTACGGCGCGACGAAGTACGTTGAATACTCGGTGTCGCAGATACCGGACAGGGACCCCGGTGAACTGGTGGCGATTGTACGAGACATCACGGATCGCAAGAGAATGGAAGAGGCCCTGCGAGAATCGGAGGAACAGTACTCGGCACTGGTGAGCAACATCGCCGACGCCGTGTTCAGTTACAGAGACGGCAAGATGATGTGGATCAACGACACGATCGAGCAAATGCTTGGCTACACTCAGGAGGAGATCATTGGCCTCGATGCGAATCTGTTTGTCTCGGACGACACCGATCTCACTGAGGTAGCCAGCGAGGTTGGCACCGGCATCAAGCAGAAGGGGCACTTTCACGGGATCACGAGGGCGAAAAGGAAGGACGGAACCGTGATTGATATCGAGTTCACTGCGTCCCGCCTGCCCGGCAAGTTCCCACCGGAAATCGTCGGTGTCGCCAGGGATGTCACTGAGCGTAAAACGATGGAGAAGGCGCTCAAGGAGAGCGAGGAGCACTATCGGCTTCTGTTCGAAAGCAGGCTGGATGGCGTGTTTGTCATTGATGCGGAGAACCTGAGTGTCATGCTGGCAAACCAGGTCGTAGCTGAGATGTATGGATTCGAATCGACAGAAGAAGTCATTGGGCTCAATCCGCTTGACTTCGTTCATCCCGATGACAAAGACAGGGCTCTCAACTCCATCGTGAAGGACATGTTCGAAGACGAGAAGAACGAGATCGACGAGTTCCGGTCGATCACCAGAGATGGCAGGGAGATCTGGATAAGCACCGTCGGGACCAAGATGGAATACGCGGGACGAATCGCCGGCCTGGTGTCTATTAGAGACATTACGAACCAGAAACGGGCGGAGATGGAGAAGCAGGACCTGGAACAACAATTGCAGCTCACGGGCAGGTTGGCAGCGGTGGGCGAGCTTGCCGCCGGTGTTGCCCACGAGTTGAACAACCCGCTTGCGGCGGTACAGGCGTTTGCCCAACTCCTGTCGGGCAATGAGGCCCTGGACCAGACGACTAGGGGCGATGTGAGGACGATTTACAGGGAAGCCCAACGCGCAACGCGAATCACGGGCAACCTGCTCTCTTTCGCGCGGAGGCATAAGCCTGAAAAATGGCTCGTCGACATCAACGATGTCCTCGAGAAGAGCATTGAGCTGCATGCGTACAGGATGAAGGTGAACAACATCGAACTTGTCATGGACCTCGATCGCGATCTCCCGAAGACCATGGCGGACTTCCATCAGATGCAGCAGGTGTTCGTCAACATCATCACGAATGCTGAGCAGGCCATGACTGAGGCTCACAGACGGGGCAGACTGTGCGCGACGACCCGGCGATCAGGGAAGATGATACAGGTAAGGTTTGCTGACGATGGCCCGGGGATGCCGGAAGAGGGTCTTCGGAGGGTCTTCGATCCATTCTATACAACCAAAGAGGTAGGTAAGGGGACGGGCCTGGGGCTCAGCATCTGCTACGGCATTGTGCAGGAACACGGCGGGAACCTTACAGCAACCAGCAAACTGGGTGAGGGAGCAACCTTCACGGTTGAGATACCAATAGTCACTGAGGCTCGCCGCACCAGGGAGAAGGATTCGGTCCGAGCTAAGGAGGTTTGACATGGGTGACGGGACAGTGAAAGAGGACGGACCCAAGGGGCGCATCCTCGTGGTGGATGACGAGGAGGCTATTAGGACGGTCATAGCCAGGAAGCTGCAGTCGGATGGCTACGAATGCACTGTGGCACCGGACGGCAAGGAGGCGGTGGAGACAGCGTCGAAGCAGGACTTCGATTTGGTTCTCACCGACATCAAGATGCCAGGCATGTCGGGCATCGATGTCTTGTCCCAGGTCGTGGCTGACCACCCAGACACGTGTGTGATCATGATCACAGCCGTGGCCGACGCACAGACCGCCGTCGAAGCCATGAAACTGGGCGCTTATGACTATGTAACCAAGCCGTTTGATCTCGAAGCGCTTGGCATGCGCGTTGAGAAAGCCCTCGAGAGGAGGAGACTGGTACTGGAGAACCGCGAGTACCAGGAGAACCTCGAGAAGCGGGTCGAGCATCAGGTCGGCCAGATTCAGCAGTACTACCGGGAGTCAATCCAGGCTCTCGCACGTGAGGAGATAGCCCTCGAGGTTCTTGACGCTGCCAGGAAAGGGGAGAAGCCCAAGCCCAGCGACCGGAAGAAGGCGGCTGAAGCAAGGGAGTCGGCCAAACCGGTGAAGGAGTTTGTTCGTAAGCTGTCACAGGTCCCGGATCCCGAGCAGAAGTCGGAGTTCGAGCGTGCGCTGCAGATGGCCAGGCTGCTGGCCTTGATGGCCGAGATACGCGAGCCCTACGCGCGTGGCCACTCCGAACGCGTCAACATGGTGGCAAACGAAATCGCCGTCCAGCTTGGCTGTTCCGAAGAGCTCATCAATGATCTGAAGCTTGCTGCCCTGGTGCACGACATTGGCAAGGTCGTAATCCAGGATCAGATACTGTTCAAGCCGTCCTCTCTGACGCCCGCCGAGCACAATGAGGTGAGAAGGCATCCAGTGGCCTCTGTCGAAATACTCCGCAGTGTGGATATCTTTCACCGGGTGATACCCCTGGTCGAGAGTCACCACGAATGGTACAACGGCAAGGGATACCCCAACCGGAGGCGGGGCGAGGATATCCCGCTGGGGGCACGGATTCTCGCGGTTGCTGATGCCTACGATGCGATGACCTGCCCGCGCCCGTACCGGCCAAGTCGCAGCAATGAGGAGGCCGTCGAGCTTCTCAAGAAAGGTGCAGGCAAACAGTGGGACCCGGCAGTGGTCGAAGCCTTTATCAAGATCCTCGACCGGGAGGCGAAGATGCTGCAGGACCCCCTGACCGATTCTTGAGCGGGGGCAGATTCAAGTACACGGATGCGAAGGGGGACCTCCATTGGCCTTTGGTGGTCCCCCTCTTCATGTCTTCCTCGGTTGACATCGCTCGGGGCGGGCCATAGTATTTTCTGAGTAGTCGCCGCTCAGGCAAAAGCGGGGTCGCCATCAGCTGTGCAAGGAGGAGACGAAGTGAGAGTCCTCGGTATAATGGGCAGCCCCAGGATCAAAGGCAACACAGACCTGTTGCTCGACGAAGCGCTTCGCGGCGCGAAGGATGCCGGAGCGGAAGTCGAGAAGATTGTTGTGGACAAGCTGAACATATCCCCATGCAAGGAGTACTACGGTTGTCTCAGGGACGGGAACTGCGTGATAAGGGATGATATGGATGAGATATATCCCAAGCTCGCGGAGTACGAACGGGTTATCATAGCGTCTCCCATGTTCTTCTACGGGATCACCGCGCAGGCTAAGGCCCTGGTTGATCGCTGTCAGGCTCTGTGGGCGAGGACACAAGAGCTGAAGACGCTTCCCCGGCACTCAGGCAGGAAAGGCGCGTTCATAGGGGTCGGTGCCACGAAGGGAGAGAAGCTGTTTGAGGGTTCCAGGTTCACCGTCAAGTACTTCTTCGACGCGATAGGGGTGGACTACGCTGATGAGCTGCTGGTGCGGGGTGTGGACCAGAGAGGCGAGATCAAGGACCACGCGGATGCCCTGGCGGATGCGTTCGATCTGGGTAAGAGGCTGACGCAGGCATGAGGGCGGCGCGAATGTCAAAGCTCCCTGACGGGGCCTAGCGCGCCTGCGGCTCGGGCTCCATGCCGTGAATGGTCTTCCTGTGATAAGAGTTACGGCGGCATGCCTGCATGCAGAGCCTGCAGTTGTTGCATCTCTCGGGGTTACGCTCGATTCCCTTGCCGTTGGCGGGCATCAGGGCTGCCGTAGGACAGGCCTCTGCGCACAGCGCAACCTGGCAGTGTCTGCAGTAGCTCCTCTTCCATAGCCACCAATCGAACTCGTAATAGACGTGGTATAGGAACACCACGATGGCTGAGAAGAAAGCGATGTCGTGTATGAGAAGGGCGATCTGGAAGACGTCCCGCGAAACCGTCTCCTTGAGAAACCATTGGAACAGGCCCGTAACGGCGAAGACCGAGTACCCCATGAGGATGAGCGTCTTGTGGATTCTCCTCCATGTGGGCGTGTGCTGTGCCCCGGACGACTTCGGGCCCAGCAGGAGAGCTTCCGCGAGCCATTGAAGCGCGGTCTTGTGCCTGAAGATCGCGTAGAGGGCCGGAACGGCAATGAGAACCACGGCTGCGATTCTGTGTGCGAGCCTGGTCCAGCCACCCGATGCTGCAGCAGAGAAGCTTGGCACCATCATGATCAGGCCCGTAATGACCATGATGATGAAGGCGGATGCCACCAGCCAATGCAGAATTCTTCTGTTTCGTCCAGGCACCTCCGCTGATCTCGGTGTGTCGGCCATCGGGGCCCCCTTTCTACAAGTAGAGGGATTGTGGCTCGCTTTCCCTATCTAACCTCTATCTCGGCTCTGAGCGTCTGTTGTCCCCTCGTGAACACCAGGGTAGCCCTGCTGCCGGTTGCCAGATTGCCCAAGGCCTTCTCGATGTCTTCCGCGTTGTTGATCGGCCTCAAATTGACCTCGGTGATAATGTCACCCCGTTGGATGCCCGCGCGCTCCCCTAGGGAAGAGGGGGCCACGTCGCCGACCAGCGCGCCGAAGATGGGCACAGCACCGAACTTTTGTGCCATCCTGCTGGCATCGGCCACCTTCAGGCCGAACTTGGGCCGCCGGGAACCCCCGCCCTGCGCGATCAGCTGTTCGAGCCTGGGCCGGTCGAAGCCTACTATGACCTGGCCGTCCGCCACTATGACGGGCACGCCCATTTGCCCGGTCAGCCTCACTATCTCATCGGCTGCGGCCCGGTCGCGCGAGACATCGTGCTCGGTGAACGGGACGCCTCGCTCGGACAGGAACCGCTTCGCCTGATGGCAGTATCCGCACGTCGGTGAGGTGTACAGCTTGATCTCCATAACGAACGCCTCTCATCTTCTCTTCAGGACAGCCCGCCCGCATAGCCCACAGAGCAAGGAGCGTTATGCTGCGGACACGCTCTCCTCGACCTTGCGGAACCCCATCTCACCTTCGGATGCATCCACCGTGATCGTGTCACCGTCTGAGAAGTGGCCGTCCAGCACCTTGACGGCGAGCGGGTCCAGTATGCGGCGCTGTATTGTCCGCTTCAGCGGGCGAGCGCCGTAGTTCGGATCGTAGCCTTCGGTGACGATAAGCTCCTTCGCCTCGGGCGTCATTTCTATCCTGATATGTCTGCTGGCCAGGCGCGCGCTGAGGGTGCTGAGCTGGATGTCGACGATCTTCTCGATATCCTCCCTGGACAGCGAGTGGAAAACGATGACCTCGTCCACCCTGTTGAGGAACTCGGGCCGGAATTGTGCCCTGAGCGACTCCATGATCCGGTCGTTGATCTCCGTCTCATGGCCAGGGCCGAGATCGGCGAACAGGTGGCCGCCGAGGTTGGATGTCATGATCACAACGGTGTTCTTGAAGTCCACCGTCCTGCCGTGGCCGTCGGTCAGGCGGCCGTCATCCAGTATCTGGAGCAGGACGTTGAACACGTCCGCGTGTGCCTTCTCGATCTCGTCGAACAGGACGACCGAGTAGGGCTTGCGTCGTATAGCCTCTGTGAGTTGGCCGCCTTCATCGTAGCCCACATAGCCGGGCGGGGCCCCGATCAGGCGCGATACGGTGTGCTTCTCCATGTATTCGGACATGTCGAGCCGGACCATCGCCTGCTCGTCATCGAAGAGGAACTGGGCCAGGGCCCTCGCCAGTTCGGTCTTGCCGACGCCGGTAGGCCCCAGGAATATGAAGCTGCCGAGAGGACGGTTCGGATCCTGCAGTCCGGCGCGTGCACGCCTGATAGCGTTACTCACGGCGCTCACGGCCTCGTCCTGGCCGACGACCCTGCTGTGTATCCTGTCCTCCATCTGCAGGAGCTTCTGGATCTCGCCTTCCATCAGCTTGCTCACGGGGATGTGAGTCCAGCGACTCACCACCTCGGCGATGTCCTCCTCGTCCACCTCTTCCTTGAGCATCCTGTTCTTGCTCTGGACATCCGAAAGCCTGGTCTCTTTTTCCTTGAGCTGCTGCTCGAGCTCGACCATTGTGCCGTACTTGAGTTGGGCCGCCTTCTCGAAATCGGCGCTTCTCTCGGCCCTCTCGATCTCGATGCCGGTCTGTTCGATTCTCTCCTTGAGACCCCGTATTTCCTGTATGGCTCCCTTCTCCTGGTCCCACTGGGACCTGAGCCGGTTGCCGTCCTCCTTCAGATTCGCCAGCTCCTTCTCGAGATTGGCGAGCCTCTCCTTGGATGCCGCGTCTTTCTCCTTCTTCAGGGCCTCTCGCTCGATCTCGAGCTGCATGACCCGCCGCTCCACTTCGTCCAGCTCCGCCGGCATGCTGTCGATCTCCATGCGCAGCTTGGACGCGGCCTCGTCGACAAGGTCGATGGCCTTGTCGGGCAGGAACCTGTCTGTGACATAGCGGTGGGACAGCACGGCGGCGGCCACGATTGCGGCGTCCTTTATCTTGACTCCGTGATGGATCTCGTACCGTTCACGCAGTCCTCGGAGTATGCTGATGGTATCCTCGACCGTAGGCTCATCGGTCAGCACCGTCTGGAACCGGCGCTCCAGCGCGGCGTCCTTCTCGATGTGCTTCCGGTACTCGTTGAGGGTGGTCGCCCCTATGCAGTGGAGCTCACCACGGGCGAGCATGGGCTTGAGCATGTTGGAGGCGTCCATGGCCCCCTCTGCTGCTCCGGCCCCTACCACGGTGTGCAGCTCGTCGATGAATAGAATGACCTCGCCCTGCGACTCCTGTATCTCCTTCAGCACGGCCTTGAGCCGCTCTTCGAACTCTCCCCGGTACTTGGCACCCGCTATGAGCGCACCCATGTCGAGGGCGACGATTCTCTTGTTCTTCAACCCCTCCGGGACGTCCTTCTTCATGATTCTCTGGGCCAGGCCTTCTACAATCGCCGTCTTGCCCACACCGGGCTCGCCGATGAGGACGGGGTTGTTCTTCGTACGCCGCGACAGCACCTGGATCACGCGCCTGATCTCGTCATCGCGTCCTATTACCGGATCGAGTTTGCCCCCACGGGCCAGCTCGGTGAGGTCACGACCGTACTTCTCCAGGGCTTGGTACTTGCCCTCGGGATTGGGATCGGTAACGCGCTGGCTGCCTCTTATGCCGGTCAGCGCCTTAAGGATGTTGTCTTTTGTGATGCCGTGGGCCTTGAGGATACCGGCCGCTGGTGATTTGCCTGATTCATCTGCGATGGCTATCAGCAGGTGCTCCGTGCTGACATACTCGTCCCTCATGTTGTTGGCTTCGCGGAGAGCACTGTCCAGCACCTGGCTGAGCCGCTGTGACATATACACCTGCGTCGAGCCATAGGCCTGAGGCTGGCTCGACAGGGTGGACTCCACCTCGCCCACCATCTGCTGCACGTTGGCACCCAGCTTGCGGAGTATCTGGGGAGCTACCCCATCCTCCTGCCCCAGCAGCGAGAGAAGGAGATGCTCCACATCTATCTGGCTGTGGTGATGGCTCTCCGCCAGCTGCTGGGAGCCCATCACAGCCTGCTGGGCTTTCTCAGTGAGCCTGTTCAAATCCATTCGTCAACACCTCCTTGCTCGGGATATCGCTCTCCCGCTGACATTATATTCCTCATATGTGAGGACTAACCAGCCGAATTTTACACGTTTGTCGCGGCGCGGGGACGGGAGCGTAGCCCCCGTCCCCCGCAGCATTGATCCTATTGCTAGACTTCTCTGAATTCGCCCTCTACAGTCCCCTCCACGTCGCCATCTGCGCCGTTGCCGCCGTAGGTCGGCCCACTGCCCCCAGACGGGGCTCCGGCGTGGGCGTAGACCTCCTGGCCCACCTTCTGCATGACTGCTTCCAGCTCCTGCATGGCCGACCTGACCTGACCGGTGTCGCCGCTCTGGAGTGCCGATCGCAGGGCTGCCACCTTGCCTTCGGCCTCGCTTCGCAGATCGGGCGACAGCCTGTCGCCGACCTCGCGGAGCGTCCTTTCGGTGTTGTAGGCGAGGTTATCTGCGTGGTTCTTAGTCTCGATCTCCTCGCGCTTCTTACTGTCCGCATCGGCGTGTAGCTCCGCTTCTCGCACCATGCGGTCAACGTCCTCTTTGGACAGGCCGGAGCTGGCGGTTATGGTTATCTTCTGCTCTCTGCCCGTGCCCTTGTCATGCGCCGACACGTTGAGTATGCCGTTGGCGTCGATGTCGAAGGTAACCTCGATCTGAGGCACCCCTCTTGGTGCCGGCAACACGCCGTCCAGCATGAACCTGCCGATCGTCTTGTTTTCAGCCGCCATTGGCCGCTCCCCTTGCAGCACGTGGATGTCCACGCCTGCCTGATTGTCGGAAGCTGTGGTGAATACCTCGCGCTTCTGCGTCGGTATGGTGGTGTTCCTCGGTATGAGTGGCGTCATGACGCCGCCCAGGGTCTCCAGGCCGAGCGTCAGAGGAGTCACATCCAACAGAAGGACGTCCTTGACCTCGCCCTTGAGCACGCCGCCCTGTATTGCGGCTCCGACCGCGACAACCTCGTCGGGGTTCACGCCCTTGTGCGGCTCCTTGCCGAAGAGCTGCTTGACCTTCTCTATCACCGCCGGCATTCGTGTCTGGCCGCCGACGAGCACTACCTCGTCAACGTCCTTGGCCTCGATGCCCGCATCCGCCAGTGCCTTCTTGACCGGCTCGACGGTCCTCTCAACGAGGTCACCTACGAGCTGCTCCATCTTGGCACGGGCCAGGTTCATCGTCAGATGCTTGGGCCCGCTCGCATCAGCGGTGATGAACGGGAGGTTGATCTCGGTCTGCATCACGCTTGACAGCTCGCACTTGGCCTTCTCCGCGGCCTCCTTCAGTCGCTGCAGGGCCATGCGGTCCTGTTTGAGGTCGATGCCCTGCTCGCGCTTGAACTCGTCTGCTATCCAGTCGATGATCTTCTGATCGAAGTCATCTCCACCCAGGTGGGTGTCGCCGTTCGTGGCCTTGACCTGGAACGTCCCTTCGCCTAGCTCCAGGATCGAGATGTCGAATGTACCACCACCCAGGTCGTAGACGGCGATTGTCTCGTCGCCCTTCTTGTCTAACCCGTAGGCCAGCGCAGCGGCCGTCGGCTCGTTGATTATGCGTAGAACCTCGAGGCCCGCTATCTTCCCGGCGTCCTTCGTCGCCTGGCGCTGGCTGTCGTTGAAGTAGGCCGGCACGGTGACCACGGCCTGCGTGATCTTCTCGCCGAGCTTCGCCTCCGCGTCCTGCTTCAGCTTCTGGAGCACCATCGCCGATATCTCGGGCGGCGAGTAGGTCTTTGTCCCCATCTGGACATGGGCATCCCCGTTGGACGCCTTGACGATCTTGTATGGCAGGACCTTTGTGTCCCTCTGCACCTCCGGGTCCTCGTACGTTCGGCCGATAAGGCGCTTGATGGAGAAGATGGTGTTCTCCGGGTTGGTCACGGACTGCCGCTTGGCGGCCTGTCCCACGAATCTCTCGCCGGTCTTGCCGCCCACCGCCACTACCGACGGTGTGACTCGCGCACCCTCGCTGTTCTCGACAACCACGGGGTCGCCGGCCTCCATGACCGCCATGCACGAGTTTGTCGTACCCAGGTCTATTCCCAGTACCTTAGCCATTGTTCTGTTACCTCCTTGTCAAACGTATTTGTTTGTCTTGTTCATTCTGCGGCAGGTTCCTGCCGCCGCCCGCCGTTGCAGACCACAACCTGTGCCGGGCGGATAACATTGTCGTGAAGCCTGTAGCCGTCTCTACATACTGATCGCACAGTACCTTCCTCTTGCTCGGGCCCCTCCTCGCAGAACACTGCCTCGTGTTGCTGGGGGTCGAACGCCTCGCCCTCGGCCTCGATTCTCTCCAGGCCCTCGTCCTCGAGAGCCGTCATCAGCTTCCGGCCGACGTGAGCGATGCCCTTGGCCCACTCGCTCTCGGCCACGTCCTCGGGTACCGAGTCCAAGGCCCGACGGAGGTCGTCGATCGCGGGAAGGATTCTGAGCATCAGCTCCCGGTTGGCCTGCTGGGTCTGCTCCTCCCTCTCCCGCTCCACGCGCCGCTTGTAGTTCACGAAGTCGGCCTGCAGCCTTTGGAGCATGTCACGGTAGTCGGCTTCCTGCTCCGGCGATTCGGACGCTTCGGGCTCCTCTTGAGACTCATGGTGGGCCTTCTCGTCCTTGGCGTCCTTACGGACATCATGCTGGGGTTCTCTGAGCCAGGATGGCTCGAAAAAGTCGTCCAGTGTCTCCCATCCTCTCGTTCGCGACCTGTACATAAATGATCCTCATAGAATTCGGCTAGGCCGAAGCTCGTTTTCTCCTCGGATTGGTGAGAGTGTTGCTCGACACGAATGCTACGTAGTTCCTGAACTCACACACGGCTGCGCACTTGCTGCACACGCCGGTGCTGGTGGGCCCTTCCGGGCATTCGATTATCCAGTGGTGGACACATTGTTTGGCCCGTCGACGCCTCTTCTCTTTTTGTTCGACTCGCTGTCTCACTGACCCTCTCCTCTTCCCCCGTTTGACGCCATTCTAGGTGACGTACGATTGGCTGTATGCGACTTTTGTCGCAAGCGCCGCGCCTTTCTTGAGCCTTGAATAATATAACAAGTTGAGACTTAATTGTCAAGATACCCATAGTACTGGTGTCATGTACAGCTAGGGCAAGTACGCGATCATGGCATATAAGTTGATATGGTCATGTTAGGTCATGGGGTAAGGGAAGCGGTGCCATTCCGGGTATCCAGGGCTGGCATTTGTGGGGAACTTGCCTCTGTAGCAGTATGGGCTCAGGCGGGCAATGAGTGAGGATGGGGGCTTATTCGAGTACTATCTCGAATGGGCAGGTTATTGCGCCGTGGGGGCAGACCGACTCGCACTTGGTGCACCAGCACCGGCATGCGGTGCACTCGCTTTTCTCTATGATAGTCAATACACCATCGATAATCACAAGGATATTGCAGTCACAAACGCTCACGCAGGTTCCACATGCCTGACACTTATCTCGATCGACTACCGGCACGTTGAGCATGCTTATGAGCTCCTCGACAATTTAGCATACTGGCTCATGGTTATCGGGGTCTGCGACTTATGTCTCATGGCAGAATACCTGCCAGGTCCTCCAGTGTTTCCCGGTCGGCAATCACCACGCGCTGGTGGTCTAACCTGATCGCCCCTTCGTCCTCGAGCGACTTGAGGGACCTGCCGATCATCTCGCGGGCGGTGCCCGCCATGGCCGCCATTTCCTGCTGGGTGAGCCGGGGGTTGGAACCCGAGCTATCGCCAGCGTACTGGAGCAGAATCTTGGCGACGCGGTTGATGACGTGCTTGAATGAGAGGTCCTCTACCAGGGTCATCAGTTGGCGTACGCGGTCCGAGAGTACCGCTGCTAGGTTCCGGGCAACTAGGGGGTGGTCCCCCAGTATGTTATCGAGATCACTGGCTCTCAGACCGTAGAGGGTCACCGGGCCCATGGCCTGCGCGCTCACGGGGTTGGGGCCCCTATCGAACGCGGGCACATCGTTGATCGAGTCGCCGGGACGCAGCATGTACAGGATCTGTTCCTTGCCGTCTGCGGAGGTCTTGAAGGCCTTGACAGCGCCGGATAGGACGAAGTAGAGGGCATCCGACGTCTCGCCCTCGAAGAGGATCATGTCGTTCTTGTCGACGCTCTTCTCGAAGACCAGATGTCCGATCGCCTCCAGCCCATCGGGAGGGACGTTGGCGAAGTGTGCGAAACCCCTCAGCGACTCGATGTCAACCGGCATGTCGGAAAGCTCGTGCTCCTGAATCCACCCACACTCTCCACTTCCTCCGCCGTACCATTATAGCAGTCGCATTCTACCGCCGGTAGCTGCGCTATCATGCCTTCTTGATTCTGCCGGCCATCTCCTCGCCGAAGGCAAAGCACGCCTGCAGCTCGTCCTTGTCGGGAACGAACCTGATGGCCGGACCCGATTCGATTACCTCCACCCCACATTGATGCAGTTCCTGCTCGACGGCCTTGACCGCGCCGCCGGCCCAACCGTGCGAGCCGAAGGCTGCTCCCACCTTGTTCTTCGGCTTAAGTCCCTTGAGGTAGCACAGGAAGGCGGCGAGGGTGGGGAACATGCCATTGTTCAGGGTCGGCGAGCCAACCAGGAGACCCTTGGCGTCAAGGACTTCCTTGATGATGTCGCTCTGGTCGGACTTCGTGAGATTGTACAGCTTGGCCTCGACGCCTTGCGAGATGACGCCCTCCAGTATCGCGTGTGCCATCTTCTCCGTGCTTCCCCACATCGTGTCGTATATGACCAGGGCCTTGGGCTTAGTCTCCCCCTTGCCCCATGACGCGTACGCACTGACGATATCGTTTATGTGAGAGCGCCAAACGATGCCGTGGCTGGGTGCGATGGTCGAGATATCCAGTCCCCCCAGCTTCTCCACGGCCCTTACGATGAGGTCGCCGAAGGGCATGAGGATGTTGGCGTAGTACTTAGCTGCCTCCGGCATGATCACGTTGATGCCGACCTCGTCGTCGAACCTTGACGATGTCGCCAGGTGCTGGCCGAAGGCGTCCATCGAGAACAGGAGCTTCTCCTCCACCAGATACGAGCACATAGAGTCGGGCCAGTGGAGCATCGGGGTTGGGATGAACACAATCTTCCGCTTACCCAGGTTCAGCTCACTGCCCTCTTTGACCGTCTCCATCTCCCAATCGCAGTGGAAGCACTTCCTGAGACCGCCTTCCCCGAACTTCTCCAGGGTAACGAGTCGCGCGTTGGTCGCGTCCCGCATCGCCATCGGCAGCGACCCGGAGTGGTCCATCTCGACGTGATTCGATACCACATAGTCGATCCTGTCCAGCGGGACTATCTCCCGGACCCTGTCGACCATCTGGTCGTAGAACGGGGCCTTGACCGTATCGATCAGCGCCACCTTGTCGTCAACGACCAGGTAGGCATTGTAGGTCGAGCCGAGGTGTGTCGAGTACCCGTGGAAGTTCCTGATGTTCCAGTCAATGACCCCCACCCAGTACACACCGTCTGCGATACTGACTGCCATTTCGATCTCCTTCCTAGCGCTTGTCGACAGGGGGCGTGCTGTCAGCTGCACCTTTGAGGGATGCATATGCCCTCTTCAGCTCGCTTACCGACCCCTCATCCTCGAGGGTGGTCAGATCGCCGAGACTCTGGTCAAGGGCAACAGCCTTGATCACCCTGCGCATGATCTTGCCGCTCCGCGTCTTGGGCAACGAGTCGACGAAGTATACCTCGTCCGGCGTGGCGATCGGTCCGATGGAGCGACGCAGGTGGTCTCCTATGTCCTTTCTGAGCTCGGGTGAAGCCTGTGCGCTGTCCTTCAGCGTTACGAACAGGACGAACGTCTCGCCCTTGACTTCGTCCGGCTTCGCTGCGACCGCCGCCTCGCTCACCGCCGGGTGCGCCACCGCCGCATCCTCCAGCTCCGCAGTGCCTATGCGGTGACCGGCTATCTTCAGTACCTCGTCGGCCCGGCCCAGCAGCCAGAAGTAACCCTCCTCGTCCCGCATCGCGAAGTCGCCGGTGTAATAGGCACCCGGATAGCGGGACCAGTAGGCTTCCTTGTACCGCTCGGGGTCGCCGTAGACGTCCATCAACATGCCCGGCCAGGGCTTCCTGATGATGAGGAAGCCGGTCTCTCCCCTCCGCACTTCGTTGCCGTTGGCATCCACGACTACGGCATCCACCCCCGGTAGCGGGAAGGTGGTCGATCCCGGCTTGAGAGGGATGGGCTCGATCCCTATGGTCGGGGACATCATTATCCCGCCCGTCTCCGTCTGCCACCAGGTATCGACGATCGGACAGCGCTCACCGCCCACGTGCTTGTAGTACCAGTGCCACGCCTCGGGATTGATGGGCTCACCGACGCTGCCGAGCAGCTCCAGGCTGGACAGGTCGTGACCTCGAGGTATCTCCTCGCCGTGTCGCATGAACATGCGTATGGCTGTTGGCGATGTGTAAAAGATGCTGACGCCGTACTTCTCGATGATGTCCCACCACCGGTCGATCGTGGGGTAGTCCGGTGCTCCTTCGTATAGCACGATTGCAGCGCCGTGAGAGAGTGGAGCGTAGACTATCTGGCTGTGTCCGGTTACCCAGCCGACGTCGGCGGTGCACCAGTAGACCGACTCCTCTTTGATGTCGAAGACCCATTCATAGCCCGAGTGGTTGTAGACCATGTACCCGCCTGTACTGTGTACAACGCCCTTGGGCTTCCCCGTGGTCCCCGAGGTGTAGAGGATGTACAGAGGGTGGGTGGACTCCAATGGCTCGGGGCGCACGTATTTGTCTGCGTCCTCCAGCAGGTCGGACAGCCACAGGTCACGGCCATCGGTCATGGGCACCGGCTCGCCTGTTCTCTTGACCACGATGACCTTCTCGACCGACGGACATATGCCCACGGCGTCGTCTACTATCTGCTTGAGGGCGACCACCTTTCCTCGACGATAGCCGCCGTCGGCGGTGACTATCACCTTTGCCTGCGTGTCGCCGACACGGTCACAGATAGCCTGTGCGCTGAAGCCGGAGAAGATCACCGTGTGAACAGCGCCGATACGGGCGCAGGCGAGCATGAATATCGGCAGCTCCGGGATCATGGGCAGATATAGCGCCACCCGGTCTCCGTCCTTCACACCCAGGTTCTTCAGGACCGAGGCGAAGCGGTTCACTTCGCGATAGAGCGTTGAATAGCTCAACACTCGCGTCTCGCCGGGCTCGCCTTCCCAATAGATCGCCACCTTGCTCCTGCGCCACGTCTTGACGTGACGGTCCAGGCACTGGAAGGAAGCGTTGAGCTTGCCGCCGACGAACCACCTTGCGTATGGCGGGTTCCAGTCCAGTACCTTGTCCCAGGTCTTATACCAGTCGAGCTTCCTGGCTTCATCGGCCCAGAACCGCTCGGGGTCCTGAAGCGACCTCTCGTGCATCTCGGCATGACGCTTGGAGGGCCATATCCTCGAAGCCGTCGGCAGTGAACTCGCGCTATCCGATGCACCAACCTCGGTCATTGTTCTACTTCCTGGAATGCCTCCGCTGTGCTCTTCAACTCGTCGGGTAATCCTTCGATCGCTATCCCTGCCCTCAATGAATACCGAAACGGTGAATGGTGAACATGGCCTTGGACTTGCTGAGCCACTCGTATTCCTCTTCCAGCAGGTCGAGGTGCCCCTGCTCAATCGCCGACAGCTTGTTGAGCATGTCCTTGCCGCCGGCGTCGGATGTCTTCTCGGCGAGGTCTGCGTAGTACTTGGCGGCCTCGCGCTCGTCCTCTATCGCCTTCCTGATGATGTCCAACTCGGTGGCGTTCTCGGCGAACTCGGCTTTGGCCTCCGAACTCGATGGGAACTCGGAGCACTGCACCGGACTGGCTATGTCGCCGCAGGCGCACCACTCCTGCTCCGTCAGCCACTTGCCGCTCTCCTTGAGCTGCCCGCACAGCTTATCCAGTATCTTGATGTGCCCCTGCTCCTCCGACGCCAGCCACGAGAACGTCTTTTTGGCGCTGGCACTCGTGGTCTTGTCGGCCGCGTCTGAGTAGTACTTGTTCGCCTCGTGCTCCCTCTCCAGGGCCAGAGTCAGTGCCTCCAGTTCGTTCATGATCTCGATCTCCTTTCTAGGCGCTTGTCTTGATTCGGTATCTCCGCATGCTCAGCGAGTTGGTGACGACGCTCACCGAGCTGAAGGCCATAGCGATGCCGGCGATTATGGGATTCAGCGTGATCTCGAAGAAGGGGTAAAGTATGCCGGCGGCGATCGGTATCCCCACCGAGTTGTAGAAGAAGGCCCAGAACAGGTTCTGCCTGATCTTGCGCATGGTGTAGCAGCTCAGGTCAAACGTGCTTGCGACGTCTCGCAGGTCGTCCTTGACCAGCACCACACCTCCCGACTCTATCGCGACGTCGGTGCCGGAGCCGATGGCGATGCCTACGTCGGCCTGAGTCAGGGCAGGCGCGTCATTGACCCCGTCTCCGACCATGGCAACCCTGTGACCGGAGTCCTGGAGCTTCTTGATCTCCGCAGCCTTGTCCTCGGGCAGGACCTCGGCCAGGATGTTCTCGATACCCAGCTCCCGGCCCACGCTCTCAGCGGCCCTGTGGTTGTCGCCCGTGATCATGAAGACCCGCCTGCCCGTTCGCTTGAGCTGGGCCACGGTCTCCTTGGCGGATTCCTTGGGTACGTCTGCCACGGCGATCGCTCCGGCTAGCTTGCCTCCCGCAGCCACCAGGACGACGGTCTTGCCTTGCCCCTCCAGCTCCGCCAGCCGGGACTCGACTGCCGTTACATCTATGCCCCTGGCGTTCATCATCTTCCGGTTGGCGACGATGACCGTCTTGCCGTTCCATGCGGCCTCGACGCCCTGTCCGGGTGTCGACGTGAAGCTGGTCACATCGGGGATGTCTATGCCGCGCGATCCGGCGTTCCTCACGATAGCCTCACTCAGGTGGTGCTCGGAGCGCTTCTCCGCTGCTGCCGCCAGCCTTAGCACATCGTCGGCGGTCGTCGGGTTTGAGATAGGGATGACGTCGGTAACCTCGGGCCGGCCCCGGGTCAACGTGCCCGTCTTGTCGAAGACGATCGTGTCCACGGCGCACGCCTTCTCCAGAGTCTCCGCGTCCTTGATGAGGATGCCGTTCTCCGCACCGAGGCCCGTTCCCATGATTATCGCTGTCGGCGTGGCGAGGCCGAGTGCGCAGGGACAGGCGACGATCACGACCGCGATGAACACGGTGAGCGCGAATATCAACCCGGCGCCGGAGGCGTACCATGCGATGAACGCGATCAGCCCGATGCCGAGGACGATCGGAACGAAATACGCGGCGACCCTGTCCGCCAGGCGCTGCACCGGGGCCTTGCTTCCCTGAGCTTCCTCGACCAGCCTCACGATCTGAGCGAGGGCTGTGTCTCTCCCCACTTTGGCGGCCCGGAGCTTGAGCCAGCCGGTCCTGTTGATGGTGCCCCCGATGACCTCTTCGCCGGCGCTCTTCTCAACGGGTATGCTCTCACCGGTGAGCAGGGACTGATCTATCGCAGAGCTGCCCTCTAGCACTACGCCGTCCACGGGGATAGCCCCTCCCGGCTTGACTATGACCTCGTCTCCGACAACGACATCCTCGACGGGCAGCTCGAGCTCGGAGCCCTCTCGGAGCACGAGTGCCGTTTTCGGCTGCAGGGCCGCGAGCTTGCGGATGGAGGCAGAGGTTCTGCCCTTTGCAAGGGACTCCAGCAGGCGTCCCAGGAGAATGAATACGATCAGCAGGCCGGCGACCTCGTAGTAGAGGTCTCCGGTTCCGTAGCTGGTGTTGCCGCTCCATATGAGGATCGAGGAGGCAAGACTGTACAGGTAGGCTGTCCCCGTACCGAGCGCTACCAGCGTGTCCATGCTGGCGCTGCGGTTCTTGAATACGGAGCGGATGCCCACCGTGTAGAAGCGGTAGCCGACGAGAATGATGGGTGTGGTAAGCAGCAGTTGGAGCAGCGCCATGGTGCTGTCGCTGAGGTCGGGCAGGGGCAGGCCCACGTGATGGCCCATGGCGAAGTACAGCAGCGGAATCCCGAAGGCAGCAGCAGCGGCGACCTTGAGCTTAAGAGACCTAATCTCGCGGCCTCGTGCCTCCTGCTCGCGGTCGGCGGTTCCCTCTTCAACGGGCGTGTATCCGGCATCGCGTATCGCCTTCTTGATGGTCTCATGGTTGGTCAGCAGGGGGTCGAACGATATGACCGCGTGCTCGTTGAGGAAGAGCTGCCTGGAGAGGATGCCGGGGACAGCGTTCAGGGCTGCGTCGACCGTACCAAGGCAGTGGGCGTTGTCCATGCCGATAACCCTCAGATTCAGGGTCTCGGCCTGACCCTCGAGCACGCCGAAGCCCGCATCCTCGATCACTCCCTTGAGCGCGTCCGGCCCTACAACCCGTGGATCGTACTCGACATATGCCTTCTCGGTCGCGAAATTGACCGATGCCCTGTCCACGCCGTCCAGGTCGTTGAGCTCTCTCTCGATGTTGGCCGCGCAGGCGGCGCAGTCCATGCCCAGAATCTGGAGAGAGGCTCTCTCTACGCCGGTGGCTGCCTCGTCAACCGGCGTCGCGCTGTAACCGGCGCGCCCGACGGCGTCCTGCAGGTCGGCAAGGGACACCCTGTCGGGGTCATACTCTACGTATGCCTTCTCGGTGCCGAAGTTGACTGTGGCCTTCTGTACACCTTCAACCTTGTTCAGCGCGCTCTCAGTGTTCGCCGCGCAGGATGCACAGTGCATGCCTTCGATGGAGAGCGTTGTCTTGGCTGTGCCGGGGCCTGGGCCCGCATCCGGCGTGGTGCCGCCGTCGGCCCTCTGGGTGCCGAGCCCGCGCTCGGCCAGGAACTGCTCGCGGCAGCCGGGGCTGCAGAAGTAGTAGGTCTTGCCCTCGTACTCGGCGCTGAGGGCCGTCTTCTCGTCTACTTCCATTCCGCAGATGGGGTCAGTTGCCACTGGTGTCACCTTCTGATCTGTGAATCGGCAATGGGTGCTGGCTTGTTGTTAGTGACCCTGCCTGGGCCTAGGGAGGATGTAGCTGGCAGACTCGATGGTTGTCCGCCCGCATAACGACTAATCGAGTAGCAGGCGGGCCATACAGGGTCGCAGCCACAGGATCAGACTACGCCGCGTGATCCGCTCGCCTGAATCGCGGTTCGCCGCCCGCCACATGCGCGCCTGATGGTGTCTATCGTTGCAGGCCCAGGCCTAGCCTCCCGCGTCCTTGAGGAGGTCTGTGAACAGCTCTGTGTGGTAGATCTCGTGGTCCCTTATTCGAATGAGCAGCTTGCGCAAGCCCGGATCGTCTATCTCCTTGGCGGCTCGATCGTACTCAGCAGCTACCTTCTTCTCGATCTCGATGTCGGCCCGGAGCATGTCGACCGGATTCGTGGACTGGTCTATCGCCGTATGCTCGATCTCGGGCGAGCCACCTCCGCCAACAAGCTCCTCGGCGAGCCACCCCAGATGCTGCATCTCGTTTATGGCCTGGTCCTGCATCTCCTCACTCGCCTCCTCGTCCTTCATCATGTAGGAGTGCAGCAGGTACTGCAGGACAACCGTGTACTCGTGCTCTATACCCCAGTCCAGGACCTTCGTGACCTTGTCCTTGTGCGAGCCCCTGAGGTCCTTGAGCCCCTCTTTCTTGGACTTCTCGACGAAGTGCTCGAAATCGCCCTTGTGTGATTTCTCGTCCGACAGTATCCGCCTCAGCAGGCGCTTGATCTTGGGGTCGTCGATTGCTGCGATATGCTGCTCGTAGAGCGTGATGGCGTCCTGTTCCAAGAGCACGTCGTTCTGCATCCATTCGGAGACCGCCTCGCCTCCCGCACGCATGTCGCCCCGGTTGAGGTTGATCTCGCCGCCGAGCCCAACGATCGTCTCCGCGAGCCAATCGAAGTGGCGCATCTCCTCGCGAGCGATGGCCTCGATCTCGCACGTCATTTCGCCCTCGCCCATGGCGTACGCATGGTTGAGGTACTGTATGATGGCAGCGTGCTCCCCCATCAGGTCCTGGTTCAGCATCTGGATTGCCTTGTCGTTGTCCATTGAAGCCTCCGCAATAGGATTGGGTGGCGAAACGCCCCGGCTATTATGTAGCACCACAGGGCCTTTGCCAACCCGTCGCCCCGCGGCGTCAGGAGTGGCTGTGGTTATGATCGTGATTGTGGGACTGCACCAGTCCCTCGTCGTAGACCTGTCAGCACCCCGGCTCACCGTAGTGCCCGCAGCAGGAGCTGGCCGTACTGATCTTGATCCAGTTGTTACGGACCACGAGCCAGAGCTTCCGCCTCAGGGGCATAGGTGCCTGCATGTTGGTGAATACCGCCCTTAGACTGGGCCGATGACGCGCCATGACGAATCACCTCCTCATCCACAGCCCGCCAATGGGACTCGCGTACTAGCCTTGTTTCTCGAACTGGTCTTTGCTCGCCCCGCAGACCGGGCACGTCCAGTCGTCAGGCAGGTCCTCGAAGGCGGTGCCGGGCGGCGTGCTGCTCTCGGGGTCGCCTTTCTCGGGATCGTAAACGTAGCCGCAGACGCTGCATTTGTACTTAGCCATCTCTGGTTTCCCCTCCTTCTTCTCTGTCTCGGGCACGTAGGATGGTGCCGTCTTCGGGGTCGTGCCCCGTTTTACCTTGTGGTAGTGGGCATATGTCATGGGCTCGGTGTCCTGCAGGACCTCCCCGGCCACCAGCTCCCCAATGAAGATGGTGTGTGTATTGACATCCACCTGGTTGATGACCTTGGCCTCCACGTAGGCCACGGCATGTTCCAGGATGATCGGTGCGCCGGTCACCCCTATCTTGTAGTCCACGCCCTCGAACTTGTTCTCATCCCTCCCCGACTTGAACCCGAACTTGCCGATGAGGCTGAGCGGCGCATCCTGACACAAGATGGACGCTGCGAACACCTTGCTGTCCTTCACGTACTCGTGTGTCAGGTTGCCCTTGTTCAGCGCCACGGAGACCGTCGGCGGCTCCGAGCAGACCTGAACCACCGTGTTCGCCACCTGGGCGTTGATCTTGTCCCCTTTCTTCGAACCGACAATGTAAAGGCCGTAGCTGATCGACCTCAGCGCCGCAAGGTTCATTCGTCACTTCACTCGCTTTCTAGAGCATTTCCTCCTCGCTGGTCTCGATCGCCTGCTTGAGCTCGGCGGCCAACTCGGGCGGCAGCCCCTCGATATCGACTCTCAGGAAACCCCTGACGATGGTGGCGGTCGCCTCGTCGCGCGTGAGCCCCCTGGCCATAAGGTACTCGACCTCCTCTTCGGCTATCTTACCCACCGCCGCCTCGTGGGAGAGGTCGACGCCCGCCAGGTCCCCCTTCAGCTCCGGGATGGCGTGAATCACACCGCCCAGCTCCTCGGAGAGGATGAGGCCCCGGCACTCCAGATGGCCCTTTACCTCCGGCGCGCTCCCCTGGATGTAACCCCTCGCGATGATGTCGCCGCCGGTGGTGATGGCGCGGGATATGATCTCGGCCCTCGATCCCTTGCCCTGGAGAAGCACCCTCGATCCTGAGTCCAGTGTGGTTCCCCTGGGGGCGACGAGGACACTGTTGAACCGGACAACCGAGTTCGCACCCACGCACCGGGCTGCGGGGTACATCTGGAGGGTGCGGAGTGGCTTCATGCAGACGAAGTTGCTGAGGAAGACGCCGTCCTCCTCGACGATCGCCGCGCTTCGGGGACGCACGGCGATGTTGGGGGCCCAGTTGTGGATCATGGTGAAAGTGATCCGTGCCCCCTTCTTGATGTAGAACTCGGAGACGCCGAGGTGCAGGCCGGTCGGCTGCATGGGGTGGGTGGCGCAGCCGGTGATGATGTGAAGCTCCGAGTCTTCCTCGGCGATAATGATGTTGTGCACCTTCTGGGCCAGGTTCTTGTGGCCGAGGTAGAGGCAGGCCTGGACGGGGTTGACCGACTTGACGCCGGGCAAGGTCCTGATGAAGTAGCCGCTCGTGGGGGCCAGCTCGACGTTCGCCGTATACTTGTCCGCATCCACGCTGACGGCCTTCCACCAGTAGTCCTTGAGCCATGGGTGGGTCTCCAGCGCCTGCGCCATCCCCATGACCTCGACGCCCTCCTGACTCGTGGAGCTGTGGATCACGGACTGGTCGACCTGGAGGAAGGTGCCGCCGCGCTGCCCCAGGTCGTCGAGCGTAACGCCGACGTTGACCATCTGCTGCTTCTGCTCAGGCGATATCCTGGAGGGGTCCTTCTGGTAGTCATGCTCGTCGGCCTCTGACTCGTAGGTGGAGATGTCTATGTCCTCACCCAATGCCGCCTTCTTGTCGGAGGCCTTCTTCGCCAGTTCCTTCAATTCCTCGGGTGACGCTATTCGTTCTGACATAGGCATTTGACGCACCCCTCGTAGCCGTTCTCTTTTATCGAGTCCAGGACCTCCAGGGCCTCCCGCTGGCACGGGATCGTACCGTCGATCAGCACGTACCCCTTGCCGGCGTGGACGTAGTCCAGGATGTGCCCCGTGTGCGTTATCATGAGGCACGAGCGTTTGCGCCTGCGCTTGAGGTCCTTCTGCAGCAACTCGTTGATCATCTCGCCGATGAGCGCCATGTTGACGAGGTCTACGCCGGACTCCGGTTCGTCCAGCAGGACGAGGTCAGGCTGCTGCGCCATGAGCTGCAGAAGCTCGGAGCGCTTGATCTCGCCGCCGGAGAAGCCGTAGTTGATTTCCCGGTCCAACAGCTCCGTCATGTTCAGCCGGCTGGCCACGTCGTCTATGTCGACGCCGTTGCCGCCGCGTGCCTCTATGCTCGCGGTCACCATGTCTCGGGTCTTGACACCGCGAACCACAGGCGGGCGCTGGAACGACATCCCGATTCCCAGCCGGGCGCGTTCGTCCAGGGATGCTTTGGTGATGTCCTGGCCCTTGAACTCTATCTTTCCGCTCGTGATCTTATAGCGGGGGAAGCCCATCAGGGCCATGAGGAGTGTCGTCTTGCCGCCCCCGTTGGGGCCGAAGAGCGCGTGCGTCTCGCCGACGCCGATTGACAGGTTGACGTTGTGCAGGATCGGCTTGCCCTCGACCTCGACGCTCAGATCGCGTATCTTTAGCATTTCATCCTCCGGGCTGTCGCCGCATCGGGTTCCCGGAGACGGGCCGTCCCGTCATGCAAGACGGGCCTCGGCCGCGCCCCAGTTGATGTTCTTGAAGAAGGCCTCGATGTAATCGGGTCTCTTGAGGCCGTAGTCGGTCAGGAAGGCGTGCTCGAAGACATCCAGCACCAGGATGGGCGCACAGCCGGCGGGGTGGCCGACCTCGTGCTCATTGATCCACTGGTTGAACAGCCTGCCTGTCTTGTCGTCCTGGTAGAGGATGGTCCAGCCGATGCCGCGCATCGTGGCTGTGCCCCTGAAGTCCTTCTCCCAGTCCTCGTAGCTGCCGAAGTCCTCGGCCAGCTTCTTGCCCAGCTTGCCTGACTTGTCCAGAGCGGCCTTGCCGCCCAGGTTCTCGAAGTAGTACTCATGCAGGCGCATACCGTTGAACTCGAATCCCATGCGCCGCTTCAGCTCCGCGTACTCCGGCGTGCCGATCTTGCCGTCCTTGACCATCGCCGCCAGCGTGTCCATGAGCTTGTTCGTGTTCGTCACGTAGCCGTTGTAGAGCGTGAAGTGGTTGCCCAGCGCGGTATCGCTGAACCCCTCCATTCCCTTCAGGCCGCTGAAGTCTTTCGCTGTGTATGCCATCTTTCCTCCTGTGTGGTATTAGTAGCGTCACCTAGGCGAGTCGCGGGTCCACGTTGCCCTCGCCACCGCACTCGGGGATGTAGCAGGTGATGTCGTGGAAGGCGCATGCCTGCCTGCACTCGGGACACCTCTCCGGCGGAGCTTCCGCCTCCAGCCGGTACCCGCAGTTGGAGCATTTCCAGTGACTCATCGTTCGTTCCTCCCGGCGCGGCCCGCAACCGGCCGCAGCCTGCCTAGCCTCCGATCAGCTCCATGTCCTTGCCGCAGCACACGAGCGTGCCGCCGCCGACCTTTGTCACAGTGACCTCGTTGCCGCAGATGTTGCAGCGGTACTTCTCTCCTTCATCCTTGACAGCCATGTCGTCCGCCTCCTTCCGCAGTCTCTGCAGATATATGGTGGCTCGTTGGTCGCTCGCTTCCGACGATAATATCAGATGGCCGGGGGCACAGCAATATTCCGCGCCAGCGAGACATCACTGCGCTCGGGACGATGGTAGCAGCCATCCGATGAAGAAGTCATAAAACGAGCCTTCAAAACCTTGCAAATCCATCACATTCGCCCATTCGTTGCTGGACGCGGGTGGGGGAGGCCGCCCCGCCGCCCGAGTGCGAGTTAACCAACACTCTAAGGAACAGGCGGCTTCGCGTATGTGACTTTTGTCGCAGGGGGGTGGTTGGCCCCTGCGTCTGTCGGGTAGGCAGGGAGCATCCGCTCCCTGCGGGGTGGTGGGTTTCGCTTCGCTTCACCCACCCTACGCGTGGGGCTGACGCCGATTGACAGTAGGCGAGGGTCGGGTGTAGGATGGGCAGGTGGCGTTCGAAGCCCGATGGGAGGTGGATCAAAGTGTCTTTGCTCAAGGAGATTGAAGATAGTGCTGTTGATGGTACGACTGATATCAGTGTACTACTGAGGAAGTGCAAGGTTCTTGCGGCGCGCCTGGGAAGCGCGGAGTTGGGCGACTGGGTAGACCGTGAATTGAACGGGTATGGGAACGAGGCTCCGTTGCCAGACTACAGAATCATACACACTTTTTCCTATGGTAACTTCTCCGATGGCTTCCGGAAAGCGGACCGCATGCCCATCCCACTGCCGTGTCTGCCAGCGAAATTCAGAGATTATGCGTCCATTATGGAAGCGAGGGAACCAATAAAGTCATATGAGTCCACACTTCGGGCGAATGCTGGTGACGACTTCGGCTCAAACTGGTCACCGGACGTAATCATGGCGGTGGGTTCGGATATCTACACGGGCATGCAATGTCTAGGAGCGTGGCGGTCACTGTCGCGGGGGAAGCTAGACGCACTTGTGGATGCCGTCAGGAACAGGGTGCTTGTCTTTGTTCTCGGGATCCAGGCCGAAGCGCCTGACGCGGGTGAGGTGGCCTCGGGTGGAGACAGGCCGATAGCAGAGGATCGCGTAACCCAGATATTCAATACCACGGTCTATGGTACCGTTGGCAACGTGGCTGTCGGTAGTAGCCATTTCTCTCAGGAGTCCGAGGTTGGAGTGGTGAAGGGCGACATTGGCAGTCTGAAGGCGTATCTGACATCCCAGGGTGTCTCGGAGTCGGATCTGGCCCAGTTGGAGTCTGCATTGAACGAGGATGGTGATATTGATGAGAAGGGTGCTTTGGGTGAGCGTGTCAAGGCTTGGATAGGTGATATGGTCTGGAAGGCCCAGACCGGTGTGGGGCAGGTCTCGGCTTCTATCGCGGGTGGAATTCTCGCAAATGCCATCTGGGCGTACTATGGGTTTCTGACATGAACGGACGGAGCATGGCGTTAACAAATGACCACTACACCTACAGAGTGACCTGGTCGGAGGAGGATGGGGAGTACGTCGGCCTGTGCGCCGAGTTCCCCAGCCTGAGCTGGCTTGCGGGCAGCCCCGAGGCGGCGCTGAAGGGCATACGCAAGGTGGTAGCCGACATCGTTGCCGACATGCAGGCGAGCGGCGAGCAGGTGCCCGAGCCGATAGCCTCCAGGCAATACAGCGGCAAGTTTATGGTGCGCGTTCCTCCGGATGTGCACCGCAGCCTCGTGCTGGAGGCGGCAGAGTCCGGCGTCAGCCTGAACCGGCTGGTGAGCGCCAAGCTCAGCGGTTCGGGCCAGGGCTAGTCAGCATTCTCATTGCCGTCCGGCGTTGCTTGTGCCCACCCGGGGGGTAGCAGGGAGCATCCGCTCCCTGCAGGGTGGCGGATTTCGCTTCGCTACATCCGCCCTACGTGTTACGCGTAGGGCTTGACATGTAGTATCAATAATGGTACCATAAGATGGCAAAGAGGATAGAAGACCTGCTCGCTGGGATGCGGCGGAATCCGCGTGACGTAAGGTTTGTCGATCTGTGCAGGGTCTGCGATCATTACTTCGGGGAGCCGAGGCAGAGCGCAGGCAGTCACCGGGTGTACAGGATGCCCTGGCAAGGGGACCCGAGGGTCAACATCCAGGACTGTAAGGGTAAGGCGAAGGTCTATCAGGTGAGACAGGTTCTCAAGGCCATCGACAGGCTGGAGGCGGAGCTTGGCACTGGCGAATGACCATTACACATACAGGGTGACCTGGTCGGAGGAGGACGGGGAGTACGTCGGCCTGTGCGCCGAATTCCCCAGCCTGAGCTGGCTGGCGGGCAGCCCCGAGGCGGTGCTGAAGGGCATACGCAGGGTGGTGGCCGATGTCGTGGCCGACATGCGGGCGAACGGCGAGCAGGTGCCCGAGGCGATAGCCTCCAGGCAATACAGCGGCAAGTTCATGGTGCGCGTTCCGCCGGATGTGCACCGCAGCCTCGTGCTGGAGGCGGCGGAGTCCGGCGTCAGCCTGAACCGGCTGGTGAGCGCCAGGCTGAGCGGTTCGAGCCAAGGCTAGTCGGCATTCTCGCTGCCATCCGGCGTTGATTGTGCCCACCCGCCCGCCCTCCGGCGCTATGCTCCCGGACCCTCGGGATGGGGTAGGCAGGGAGCATCTGCTCCCTGTTCTGGCGGATTTCGCTTCGCTGCATCCGCCCTACTGTTACTTCGACGTGATACAATGGCGTGGAGCATGTTCGCAGGTTGACTGCGATCGATGACGCGTAGAACATAGACAAAGAGGTCCTGCCATGGAGGGTTTTCCGATTGGTATGGCTGTCGGTTTTGGCGGAGGTTTCGCCGTCGGGCTGTCAGTTGGCATGATGGTGGCCAGGGGGCGGGGAGCGCTCACCGAGGAAGAGCGGAGGAGAATGAAGCGCCTCACAGTGGCTGGCGTTGTCATACTGGTCCTGGGAGTGATAGCGCTCGCCGTGGTTGCGCTGCTGCTCTAGCTTTAAATAGCTACCCCAAACAATACCCCAAAGTCCTTATCCTGCATTGGTCCCCGACCACACTGTTGCGATTCCGAGCGTCAGGTGGCGGGTCTGCACTTCCTGGATACCGGCGTCGTTCATGAGGCGTGTCACCTCCTCGGGCGAGACCAGCCCCATGATCGACTCGGGGAGGTAGAGGTAGGCCCCGCTGTTGCCTGAGACCAGGCGGCCTATCGCCGGTATCAGCGCGAACATGCCTAGCGCGTGGAGTTGCCTGACTATGGGATAGGGAGGGCGTGTAAGCTCCAGGATGACGATGGGGGCTCCCGGTTTGGCGACGCGGGCCAGCTCGCGGAGTGCCCGTGCCATGTCGGCGACATTGCGCAGGCCGAAGGCGAAGGTTACGGCGTCGAACGTGGCGTTGGGGAAGGGCAGTTGCATGATGTCTCCCAGCACCGGCCTGATCCGGCCATTGTGGAGCGGCTGCCCCAGCCGCTCTCGGGCCCTGGCCAGCATGGGTGGGGAGAAGTCGAGGCCGACGACCGTGGCGTCGTGGCCCTGGCCAAGGACGTGGCGTGCAAGCTCGCCGGTGCCGAAGGCGACGTCCAGAATCAGGGTGCCCGATGTGGAGAGGGCCCTTGATGCTGCAAACCTGCGCCAGGCCTGGTCGCGGCGCAGGCTGAGTACGCCATTAAGCAGGTCATACCTGTCGACGATAGCGGCGAACATCGATTTGACATAAGATGCCTTACGCCTGCCTTCGTCGGTGTATGGCGATGCTGTAGACTGCGTATTGGTTTCGGCCTCGTGACGTGGTATCATACGCCGTGCCGCATACAAGAGTTGAGACCAGCGGATAACCCTTGGGCGAGCCCTAATGCCACGGGAGTACCCGCTGGTCTCGGAGTCGAAGCAAAGAGAGGGCGCGTAGCGCCCTCTCGTGCCTCCTCTAGTCCACCTTTTTGAACTGCGCCTTCGCTGCCCCGCAGACCGGACACCTGTCGGGTGCTTCGCCCTCGGCGGTGTGGCCGCACACCTGGCAAACGTAGAATTCTTTGGGCGGGGCCTTGCTCTGCAGTGCGTCGAGCGCAGCCTTGTAGAGCCCCTCGTGAGTGATCTCGACCTGACGCGCCCAACTGAAGGTCCGCTCGGCCTTGGGCTGCTGCTCCTTCTGGGCCGCCTCGATGAACTCGGGGTACATCTTGACGTGTTCCATGTTCTCGCCGGCGATGGCTGTCTTCAGGTTCTCCTCCGTGGAGCCGATGCCCGCCATTGCATCGAGGTGGTTGCGTGCGTGGACCTGCTCAGCCGCAGCGGCAGCCCGGAACAGCCTGGCCACTCCAGCGTAGCCCTCCTGGTCGGCCTTGCGCGCGAACGCAAAGTAGGTCGTGCTGGCCTTGCTCTCGCCCGCGAACGCTTCGTCGAGATTGTCGGGTGTCTTCGCCATATTTGATCTCCTTCCCAGTGTGCGTCAGTTTTCGCGACACTCGCGGCCCGCTGACGTCGCTCACGTTATCTTTCCTGCAGCCTCATCGGGGATGCTGAGTAGCCGAATCAGCTCCTTCCTCATGCAGTGGTCCATGATGACCGTAAGTCCAGCCTCTCTCGCCCTTGCTGCGGCCTCCTCGTTGACAACGCCTTCCTGCATCCAGACCACCTGGGCACCAATGGCTATCGCCTGCTCCACTATCGGCGGCACGTCCTCCGATCTGCGGAATATGTCCACGATCTCCACCGGCTCGGGTATCGATGTCAGGTCCGGGTAGGCCTTTTCACCGGCGACGCTCTCCAGCGTCGGGTTCACGGGGATGACACGGAAGCCGTGGTCTTTGAGAAAAGCGGCGACGCGATGGCTGGGGCGCTCGGGGTTTTCCGAGGCACCGACCATAGCCACGACACGGTACTTGGCCAGGACTCTATCGATGTCGGCGGTCTTGCCGTCCATTGTCGCCTTTCTCCGTGGTTGCTCTCGGAGTGTGACTCCGCGCGATATGATAGCACATCACGGGCTGTCGAGAAGCGCTGCTAGCGCCTCGGGCTCGGTGACCGGCGGGCGACACGTGTGCCTGTGGCAGAGGTATGCTGTAGGCCTGCCGTCCACCATCGCTTTGTCTCGAAGTGGTGGTAGGGCAACGGCGCTCGCGGACCCGTTGAGGTTGCCGCCCGCGAGTGTGAGGTCGGGCAGATAGCGGCGCTGTACCTCACGGAGCAGCGATAGTGTAGCGGGGTCCTCCGGCTCTCCCACGATGGCGATCTCTTTGTGGTCAGCCAGGTAGAAATCCAGGGCGCAGAGCCAGTTGCCGAACCCGGTAGGATACTTGTGCATGTATTCGCGCACCGAGCGCAGGTTGGCTGCGGCCACGCGCTCGTATTCGCGATTGCCCGTGAGTCTGGAAAGCCTCAGGAGCACGGATGAGGCGGCGGACGAGCCCGACGGGACGGTGTTGTCGAAGATGTCCCTCGGCCGGGCGAAGAGCCCGTCGCCGTTGCGTGCAGCGTCGTAGAACACGCCATGGCCCTCGTCCCAGAACAGCTGCAGCATCCTGCTGACGAGCTGCGTCGCGGCCGCGAGCCAGCGCTCGTCCAGGGTGGCTCTGTAGAGCGCTAACAGACCGTCCGCAACCAGCGCGTAGTCCGACAGATAGCCGTCGATCTTGGCCTTGCCGTCCTTCCACACGTGGTTGAGCGTGTCGCCGGCGCACATGGTGTCGGTGACGAAGGATGCGTTGGCGACGGCGGCCTGAAGATAGTCGGCGCGGCCCAGAACAGCAGCTGCCTCCGCGAAGCTGGCCAGCATCATGCCATTCCAGTCGGCGAGCACCTTGTCGTCGCGGTGCGGCGGCACGCGGCGGGCTCGCCTGTCCAGCAGGCGCTCCCTGATCGCAGCGGTCCTGGCTTCGAGTTCCTCCGTGGACATCCCAAGGGCGGGCGCGAGTGCCTCGGATTCCACCGGCCTGTGCAGGATGTTCGTGCCCTCGAAGTTACCGCGTTCGATTGCGCCGAAGCACCTGGCTGCGAGCTTGGCGTCGTCGACGCCGAGCGCCTCCCTCAGCTCGTCCATGGTCCAGGTGTAGTACCTGCCCTCCACACCCTCGGAGTCAGCGTCCTGGGTGGAGTAGAAGCCGCCGCCTGTGTCCGTCATCTCGCGCAGAACGTAGTCGAGCGTCTCCTCGACGATACGCCGGTACAGGGGCTTTCCGGTTACCAGATAGGCGTGCAGGTAGACGCGGCTCAGCAGCGCGTTGTCATACAGCATCTTCTCGAAATGGGGCACCAGCCAACGCGCGTCGACGCTGTAGCGGTGGAAGCCACCGCCGATCTGGTCGTAGATGCCGCCTCGAGCCATCTTGTCGAGCGTTCGCTGTACTGTGGCCAGCGAGTCCTCGTCCCCGGTGTGGTAGTAGCGACGCAACAGAAACTCGAGCGTCATAGGCTGCGGAAACTTGGGCGCTGTGCCGAAGCCGCCGTTACGCTGGTCATGGGTAGCGCCGGCTGCCCCTGCCGCCAGATCGAGGATGTCTGCTGTCAACGGTTCTACTGTTTGCTGAGGCTGAAGCGGCTGGTTGAGGTGGGAGACGATCTCCCGGGCGGCGGTCTCGACCTCACCGCGGCGGTTCCTGTAGGCGTCGGCCACGGTCTGCAGCACGCGGGCGAAGCCTGGCATATTCGCGCGGTCCTCCGGCGGGAAATAGGTGCCGCCGAAGAACGGGCGCTTGTCCGGCGTCAGAAACACCGTCATGGGCCAACCGCCCTGGCCCGTCAGGGCCTGCACGGCTGACATATAGACTGAGTCCAGGTCGGGCCTCTCCTCACGATCGACCTTGATGCTGACAAAGCTCTCGTTCATGAGTCGGGCGATCTCCTCATTCTCGAAGCTCTCCCTCTCCATGACGTGGCACCAGTGACAGGCGGAGTAGCCTATGCTGAGCAGTACAGGCTTGTCCTCGCTGGCGGCACGTTCGAAGGCTTCGTCGCACCACGGGTACCAATCGACCGGATTGTGTGCGTGCTGTTGAAGATACGGACTGGACTCGTCGATCAGGCGGTTGGGCATGGTTGCCTACCTCACCTATTCGGGCAGGGGTGTCAGTCCCGTCTTGTCGATCCACTGCCCGCAGCCGTGGCACTTGACCCGCGTCTCATTGGAGAAGATCTCCTCCTCGGCGCTACAGCTCGGGCACTCGTACATCTCCGACCTGAGGTCTCTGGGGTCCTGACCCGGACATCGGTTGACCATTGTGCTCTCCTCCTCGTGCGTCGAGTACTTGGGCCAATTTTAGTCGGGACACGAGCCTTGGTATGTGACTTTTATCGCACTGCCTGGAGCTGATAGGTGCGCACCATTATCTCGGACATCTCCTGCAGCCAGACAAAGGCCCTCTCGACAAGCGTCTCCTCTATGCTGCCGGTGTATCCCTTCTGGTCCATCGGGCATGCTGCCTCGCCTGCGGCTCCCACCTGCCCGATGTTCTTCAAGCAGCATCTAGCCGGGGCCAGGAGCGATTGGCGCGCTACCTGATCCGGCGACAGTTGCGTGCTTCTGAATATGGCGTTCCAGTAGCCGTCGAGGAGGCGTGCGAGTGATTCCGGGCTCTCGTTCTCCTGATTCGTGGAGTCAGTGGGCACTATGCCCCAGCAGACGATGCCGCCGTTCTGCAAGTGGCGAGCGACTGCACCGGCGTATTCGCGTGGCATAGTGGACAGTTGGTAGGCGTCGAATGAGAGGATGTCGATGCCCAGTTCGAGCAGATAAGGCAGGTTGACGTTAGCGCAGAGGTGTAGGGCTTTGGGTCCCTCGATGCCGCTGAGAAACTCGGCATAGTCGCTCTTGGCCTGCGTCTCGTTGTAACCGGACATGCTGCTGAAGACCCAGCCAAGACCGGGTTCGTCGACCCAGACGAAGGCGTTCGAGTTCCTCTCGCGCAGGTCTCGATACTGCGCGTTGGCCTTGCGCTGAACGAAGTCGAACAGGATGCTCCGCACCTCGTCGTTGTAGATTATCGGCTTGCCGCTTTCGTCGACGATCTTGAATCCGAAGCTGACAGGCCCCGTCAACTGGCCTCGGATAGCATACCTGCCTGCCAGGTTCTCGCTGAGGAAACGATGGTAGACGGCTGAGTATTCCTCTGTCAGTGCGAAGGTTGCCGGGTCTGCCATCCTCTCTGAGTAGACGGGCAACTCGTCGGCGAATTTGGCTGTGTCGAATAGCACTCGCTCCCCTTCGACATCTATGGCAATGCCCGGGAGGTTCTGCGATGTCTGAGCGTACATGTCCTCATGGAAGCTCACGTTGGGGAGTTGGGGCCAGAAGGGAATATCCAGACTCAGCGCCAGTTCAAGCGCTCTGTCGATGTCCTTGTGGGGCATTATGCCCATCGCCGTTGTCCTACAGTTCGCCTCTGCCAACATTTCGCTCTCTCATGGCTGGCCATTATCGTGGCCGGACACAGCCCTAGTCGGCGATCTTCATCCGGGGTTGCGCTACAACGCCGACCGGGGCCGAATCGGGCTCACGGTGACTATGTGATGTACGGACAGGTTGGGGGCCGGGGACACAGCCGCGTTACGTGACTGGTTCGGATCACTTGGCCTTCACTTTGACTTTGGTAGCCTTGGCCTCCTCGGCCTTGGGGACGCGTATCTCCAGCATGCCGTTCTCGTACGTTGCCTCTATCTTCTCCGCATCGACCGGCTGCGGAAGTACAACGGAACGCACGAAGCTGCCATAGCATACCTCGCAACGATGATACTGCTCATCCTTGACTTCTTCGCTCGACTTGCGCTCGCCCTTGATGGTCAAGGTGTCGCCGGTCACGGAGATATCGATGTCATCCTCCTTGACGCCTGGCAACTCAGCGCGGACGACGACGCCGTCGTCCTTCTCGTATATCTCCATGGAGGGTGCCCAGGACATCTCTTCCTGGGGGAACCTTCGCCACGTGGCACGGAAGGGCAAGCCGGCGAAAGCCTCGTCCATCATGTGCTCCACGTCCTCCATGAACCTGGGTGCCCTCCATGGTCTCAAAGCTGGTGGTCGCCATCTCTCAAGCACCATTTATTCCCTCCTCCTCGATATCGGGTGTCTGTTGACAAGCGCCTGGTCCCCCCGGCCCCACGGGGCTTGGCACTCAACCTGGACTGGTAACACGCCGACTTCAAGATGGCAGCTTCTGCTTGTTGGTCTGTGCGTTGGGAGTTGCGAGAGCCTCCATTACTGCTTTGTTGAACCTTGGCAGGTCGGACGGCCTTCGGGAGGTGATGATGTTATCGTCCTGCACCAGGGGTTCATCAACCCACAAGGCACCTGCGTTCTTGAGGTCGACTGCCACCGATGGCCAGGACGTCATTCTCCGACCCTTGACGATATCCGCTGAGATGAGCAGCTGCGGCCCGTGGCAGATGGCTCCAATCACCTTGCCCGAGTCATGGGCCTTTTTAACCAGGTCGATCATCGACTGGTGGAGGCGCATACGGTCAGGCGCGTACCCACCGGGCACGATAATGGCGTCGAAATCGTCAGCGTCAACTGCGTCGGCAGTCGTGTCCGGTCGTATCTTGGCACCACCGCGCTTGCCCATGTATACTTCTCTGGACCCGCTTCCAACAACTACTACCTTGGCATCCGCGTCCTTGAGTGCCCTCACTGGCTCAACCAGCTCCGAGTCCTCGAATCCTTCCTCTACCAAGACGGCCACACGCTTACCTTGTAGCATTCTGCTCTCCTGTTCCTAACGATCGCGCCCCACTCCTGCATTGCGAAAAAGCGCTCAATCACCTTGCTGCACCAGTGTCGGGCATCAACCATGTTAGACTGGGACGGTGACGAAATCATAAAACGGGCGGACAAAACGTAAAATAGTCATCACATTTGCGGGCCCCGATGCACGATTGGTGGTGCTGAGGGCAAGGGAGGGCAAAGTGAGCACTGAGGAGGAGGCAAGCACTCCGCGCTGGTATGAGATGTGAGGTGGCTAGGCGAACTCGGCTAGTCCACGGGCGGCGTGTCCATGATGTAGCCGACCTTGGGGATGGTGCGGATGAGCTGTGTCCTGGCGGTTCTGCTGTCCAGCTTGCTTCTGAGGCGGCTGATCCAGGTTCTCAGGGTTTGTATATCGTCCCTGTACTCGGGCCCCCATACCCTGGTAAGGAGCTCCTCGTAGGGCATCAGCCTGCCGGCGTTCCTGGCGAGCTCGCCGAGCAGAAGCCACTCAATGCGGGTCAGGTACTTCTCCTCCCTCTTGACGTATGCCTTGTGCCGGTTGAAGTCTACGGTGAGGTCGCCGAGGGTGACTGTATCCGGCGGCTTCCGCCTGTCGATCGCCTGCGTCCTGCGCTTCACCGCTTCCACCCTGGCCACCAACTCATCCGGATTGAAGGGCTTGGGCAGATAGTCATCGGCACCCAGCTGCAGGCCCTTGATCTTGTCCACGTCGGCGCCCTTGGCGCTGAGCATTATCACGGGCACAGAGGATGACTTGCGCAGTTCCTCCAGCGTTCGGAAGCCGTCCAGTGTTGGCATTAGCACGTCGAGTAGCACCAGATCGGGCTCCTGGGCCTGGATCAGCTGCAGGGCTTCGGCACCGTCGCTGGCCGTCACGACTTCGTAGCCGAGGGCCTTGAGTTTGACCCGGAGGAAGTTGAGCACCCTCTCGTCGTCGTCGACCGCCAGTATTCTGAAGCTCTTCATGTCATACCCATTCGACAGCCTTCGCTTCATTCAAGATGATACTCGTGGGAAGCCTCCATGTCAAAGGTGGTTCGTATGGGACGAGCTTGCTTGACGAAGTGGCGTACCCATACTAGAATAGGCGGCACAATACGCTCCCGAACCACCACTCCTTCCCCGAGAGCACTACGAGGCAAGTCTATATGACCAGGGATAGCACGGCTCCGTCACCCCGTCATCACAGGGCACCCACCTCCGACACTGGCGACGCGGAGGTTCTGAGGGGAGAGCGCGACCTCCTTCTCGATATCCTTGCCGCCCTGGGGGGTAGTCGCAGTGTGGAGGACTACCTGCGCAGTCTGGCCCAGAGCGTTCGGCAGTACTCGGGGTGTCGATGTGTTGGCATGAGGCTGCTTGACGAGTACGGCAACATCCCATATGTGGCGTACGAGGGGTTCAGTCATGTTTTTTACGAGAGAGAAAGCCCCCTCTCAGTGAAAACCGACAGCTGTATGTGCATCAATGTTGTACTAGGTACGACCGATTCCAGCCAAACATTCTTCACTGAGGGAGGTTCCTTCGTTAGCAACGGCACGACGCGACTCCTTGCCTCGATCCCGGCGGAGGACTTGGGCAAGACCCGCAATGTGTGTAACGAGTTGGGGTTAGAGTCGGTTGCGCTAATACCGATGAAGCACCATGGGAGGATTCTGGGACTCATCCATCTGGCGGATGAGGAGGAGAACAGGGTGCCCCTGGACAAGGTGATATTCCTTGAGGCCGTTGGGGGTCACATCGGGCAAGCCCTCCACGCGATTGTGACGGAAGAGGCACTGCGCCAGTCGGAGCAGCACTATTCTGCTCTGGTGTCCAACCTGGCTGACGCGGTGTTCATCTTCAGAGACGGCAGGATGGTGTGGTGCAACGAGCGAGCCCAGGAGATGTACGGCTATGGATGTGACGAGCTTGTCGGCAGAGAGGCGAGTTTCTTCTACCCCGAAACAGTGAGCGCCTCGGAGTTCGTTGAGACCGTGTCGGCGGGTATCAGGGAGAAGGGAGTCTTCCGCAGCACCACCGATTTCCGCAGGGAGGATGGGAGCCTCATACATGTAGAGTACTCGATATCTCAGATAAGCGAGCGGCCCTCAAGTGAGCTGGTAGCCATCGCAAGGGACGTGACCGAGCGCGTGCGAGCGGAACAGGCGCTGAGGGAGAGTGAGGACAGGCACAGGACGCTATTCGAGACCATGTTGACCGGGGTGGTGTACCAGGACGCCGATGGCCACATAACGTCCGCCAATCCGGCTGCCCAGCGAATCCTGGGGCTGACGCTGGAACAGATGCAGGGAAGAACGTCGACGGACCCTCGATGGAAGTCGATACACGAGGACGGCAGCGACTTCCCGGGGTCGGAGCATCCATCAATGACCGCGCTACGTACAGGCCGTGAAGTCCGCGACGTAGTGATGGGGGTCTACAACCCGGTGGTCGGTGATTACCGGTGGATAAGTATAGACGCTGTTCCGCAGTACAGGCCTGGCGAGTCGAGGCCCTACCAGGTGTTCACAACGTTCGATGATATCACTGACTCGAAGAGGGCGGGGGAGGAGCTGCGGGCATCAGAGGCGAACTATCGGAGATTAGTCGAGTCGTCGCCTGATGGCGTTCTGTCGATAGATGGGCGTATGCGCGTCAGAGAGTGCAACGACGGAGTGTGTCAGCTTCTGGGCTATCCAAGGAAGGAACTGCTGGGCAAGGACCTGCGGGGGCTGATTGGCGATGGCAACGACAGGGACCCGGCTCTGTATCGGGCTGAATTGGAGGAGTCAGGCATATTGGAGACTGAGTTCGAGCTGGTCCGCCGGGATGGCCGGAGACTGCCGGTCTGGGCCAAGGCAGTTGGTGTTTATGACCGGGACGGCAACCTGAGTCAGGCGCTCATGTATCTGCGTGACATCGCCGAACGCCAGAAGGTCGATCAGTTGAAGGATGAGTTCATTGGCCTGGTCTCGCACGAACTGCGTACTCCTCTGACTGTGATCATGGGCGCGGTGCACACGGCGCTCACCGAGGACGACCGCCTGTCTCGGGAAGACCGAAGACAGCTGCTGCAAGACGCGGCTTCGGAGGCGGAGGCGCTCTCACACATACTGGGGAATCTGCTGGAGCTGTCGAGGGCCCAAGCTCATAGACTCGTGCTTTACGTTGAGCCTATAGCTATCGAGGGAGTTGTGAGGAGTGCCATCGACAAGGTGGCTGTGCACCATCCGGCACACCGGTTCGTCTTCAAGCCATCCAGGAAGCTGCCCAAGGTTCACGCCGACGAGCTGAGGGTGGAACGAGTACTGTACAACCTTCTGGAGAATGCCGCGAAGTACTCCCCCAATGGCGGTGATGTCAGAGTCACGATCAAGGCAGCAGAAGGTCATCTGAAGATAGGGGTTAGCGATCAGGGAGTCGGGATATCTCGCGAGGACCAGGAAAGGCTGTTCGCTCCCTTCCAGCGCCTGGGTGACACGCGTGCCGAGGGGGCGAAGGGCATCGGGCTCGGCCTCCTGGTATGTCGAAGGCTGGTGGAGGCTCACGGAGGCACGGTGTGGGTGGAGTCGAAGCGCGGGAAGGGGAGCACCTTCTACTTCACTTTGCCTCTGGAAGGCAAGGAGGGGTGAGCTTCCCGGGCCTCAAAGTGAGTATATCTCCTTCCCGAAGGTGTGGACCCAGTTTCTCTGAAGCAGATGGAGAGCGTCCTCGGTCTTGTCCACACCTACGATCACGATGGGCTGGCCGCTCTCTCCCCGTCCCAGGTAGGGATAGAAGTAGAGCACGTTGATGTTGGACTCCTTCAGAGGTTTCAGCACCGCGCGCAGGCCTCCCGGGTGGTCCGGTACCTCGACCGCTATCACGTCGGTCTGCCTCACGGAATAGCCGTGGCTCTCGAGCACTCTCGAAGCCTTCTCGGGATCATCTACGACGAACCGCACTGTGCTGCGGTCGGAAGTGTCTGCGACGGAAATGGCCCTTATGTTGACTCCTTCGACCCCCAGGCATTCGCTGACGTTGAGGAATGCCCCCGGCACATTGTCAAGACTGATTGAGATCTGCTTCACACACATGACATACTCCCGCTAGACATCAAGCACCGCCGATACCCCGCCTAGAATAGATCGTATCCGGACCTTAGGGCCTTCTCGTTGACAGCGATCAGCTTCGGCTTGTTCTTGAGGGTATCGCCCAATCCTGCGATCAGAGTGTCAATGGAAACCAGGTTGCCCTTCTTGGTGAAGGCACCCAGCATCACCATGTTTGCCGACCTGGGGCTGCCCAGCTCCTCGGCGACGGCATTGGCCGGAACCTCGACGACGTCGATGTCTCCTCTCGCGAGCTCCAGGTCTACCAGCGACTGGTTGATGAAGAACAACCCGCCGGACTGAATCTGGTGCTGGAACCTGACGACCGAGGGCTGATTCATTGCTACGACGAACTCGGGGGCTGAGGCCACCGGGGAGGCGATCTCCTCATCGGATACAGCAACGGTGCAGTTGGCAGTCCCGCCACGCACCTCGGCACCATAGGAAGGCAAGTAGGTAACGTGCTTGCCCTCGACCATGGCCGCCTGGGCGAGACTCAGCCCCATTGAGAGCACGCCCTGACCGCCGAAACCGGCGAAGATCGTCTTAATCAGCATCCTTCGCCCCGGTGATGTCCTTTATCACTCCGAGTGGGTACTCTTTCGACATCACGTTGTCGATCCACTGCCACGATTCCAGCGGGCCCATCCTCCAGTTCGTTGGGCATGGGGAGAGTATCTCCACGAGCGAGAAGCCGAGATCGTCGACCTGGGTCTGGAACGCCTTCCGTATTGCCTTCTTGGCCTTCCTGATATTGGCTGGGGAGTTCACTGCCGTACGCTCGATATATACGGCACCGTGTGCCAACGCAACCATCTCGCTTATCCTGATGGGGTAGCCTTCCAGCTTCAGATCGCGCCCGTAGGGGGTCGTCGTGGTCTTCTGCTCCAGCAGCGTGGTCGGGGCCATCTGTCCCCCGGTCATGCCGTAGACGGCGTTGTTGATGAAAATGGCCGTGATTCGCTCGCCGCGATTGGCCGCGTGAATGGTCTCTCCCGTGCCGATGGCCGCCAGGTCGCCGTCGCCCTGATACGTAAATACGATGGCCTCAGGATAGGCTCGCTTGATACCTGTGGCCACGGCGGCACCCCGGCCGTGGGCCGATTCCACCATGTCGACATCGAAGTAGTGATAGGCGAAGACAGAGCAGCCGGGGGGTGGGATGCCTATGGCCTTGTCTTGCAGGTGCATCTCGTCGATAACCTCGCACATCAGCCGGTGGATTATGGAGTGACCACATCCCGGACAGTAGTGGAACGTTGCCCTCTTGAGAGACTTGGGCCTGCTGTACACCTTCTTCACTGTTCTACCTGAGACCCTTCTGGTAATAGAGGCGTGAGATAACCTTGGCGACCTCGTTGGGGGTAGGGATCACACCGCCGGGCCGCCCGTAGAACGACACGTCGCCCTGTCCGGCGAGGGCGAGCTGTACGTCTTCGAGCATCTGGCCCATGTTCATCTCGAAGACCAGGAAGTGCCTGGTCGACTTCGCCACTTCCTCGATCGCGGCAGCAGGGAAGGGCCACAGCGTTATGGGCTGAAGCAAGCCCACGTTCAGGCCCTCACTGCGAAGACCCTTGATCGCGCCCTTCGCAATCCGGGCAGCCACGCCGAACGCCACGACGACCAGTTTCGCGTCTTCAATCATGTACTTCTCGTATGAGGTCTCTTCTCTGTTGATGAGTTGGTATCGCCTGAAGAGGCTCCAGTTGATCTCCTCGAGTTCGGTTGGCTTCGAGGTGAAGGTTTTCACAAATCTGCTCGGGCGACCTTTGGCACCTCGAAGAGCGTTGGCGCGAACGAGGGGTTCACCGGGCGGCTCGTGCTTGAACTCGACGGGCTCCATCATCTGGCCGAGCATGGCATCGCCGAGCAAGACCACCGGGATGAAGTATCTGTCTGCCAGCTCGAACGCCCGATGCGTCAGGTCCGCCAGCTCCTGGCCGGATGAAGGGGCCAGGACGATCGTGCGATAGTCACCGTGGCCGCCACCGCGCGTGGCCTGGAAGTAGTCGGACTGGGCTGCGGCGATACTGCCCAGTCCAGGGCCGCCACGGGACATGTTGACGATGACTGCCGGAAGCTCGCAGGCGGCAAGATAGGAAATGCCCTCCTGCTTGAGACTGATTCCAGGGCTGGAAGACGATGTCATGGCCCTGGCCCCCGCCACGCTGGCCCCGTACAGCATGTTCACAGCAGCCAGCTCGCTCTCCGCCTGTATGAAGGAGCAACCCTTTCTTCTGCTCAGGTGACGCGCCATGTACTCGGTCAACTCGTTCTGGGGCGTGATGGGATAGCCGAAGTAGCACTGGCAGCCGGCTCGTATGGCCGCTTCGCCAATGATGCTGTTGCCATTCATCAACACCTTAGCCACGGTAGACCTCTATCGCTACCTCGGGGCACACCAGGGCGCATATTGCGCATCCTGTGCACTCACCGTTGGACTTGAACGAAGCCGGTGTGTAGCCACTGGCATTCACCTTCGCCGATACCTCGATCGCCTGCTTTGGACAGAATGCTATACAGAGCTCGCACCCCTTACAAAGCTCCTGGTCTATTTCGATGTAGCCCTCAGCTGCCATGATTCTCCAGTGTGCTGACCTGTCTTATTGATGAAGAAGTCGTGGCTCCATCGCCACGACCTGGCCTGGAGGATGCCTCCACTTCGGCCCAGGCTTAATAACGCGCCCCCCGACACCGCGACGACTGGTGTCCCTTGATGACGCGGCTTGTCTCAAGGGTATTGTACAGGAAGGTATGACGCGCTAGCAAGTGGGGGTGGGGGGCTGGTGGGGCAACTTGATTGTCTAACACCCGGCCTGCTAAGATGACGACAGGACATAACGCCGTCTCTCGTTGAAAGATCACACCGGGTGCACGGGCGAACGCGCCTGTGAAAGGACGAATGGCAATGGACAGTTCCCCAGCATCCTCGAACATGCCCCAGCCCAACGAATCAGCCATCTTGAAGCTGGTGGAATCGTGTGGAGCTGGCAGGTTGCAGAGATACGAGAAGGGAGAGGTGCTTTACTGGCAGGGCGACCCATGCGAGTGTGTGTTCGTTGTGAAGAGTGGCAGGATCAAGACGTTCCCGATCTCTGCAAAAGGCAAGTCACATATCCACTACATAGTAGGTGCAGGCCATCTGGTGGGCGCCAGCGCCGTCCTGCTGCAGGGGGAACACCATGCGATGGCCGAGGCAATTGAGCGCACCGACGTCTACGTTGTGCCGCTGGAGGAGTTCGAGCGGTTTCTTGCCAGTGACACTTCGTTCTCCATGGCCGTCATGAAGGAGCTGGCGCAGACGGTACACATGCTGTCCGATCAGGTGGAGGAATTGAGCCTGTTGGATGTCCACCAGCGCCTGGAACGATGCCTTGCTAGGCTGGCGGACGAGCATGGGGTCGTCGGCAGGGATGGGATTAGCATCGACCTTGGCGTTACCCATCAAGAGATCGCGGATATGATCGCCGCGAATCGCAGTACGGTAACGTCCCATTTGAACAAGCTGAAACAAGAAGGGGTGTTGTGGAGCGAGGGACGGCGACTGGTGCTCACGCTGCCTGAGCACGCTGAAGTCTTGCGCGGCCTGAGGACGGCTGTCGTAAGGAGTGACGCGGACAGTGCGGAGATATGGGCAAGGGAGGCGCTGCAAAGAGGTATCGACCCGTTGAGGGCCCTCGATGCCCTTACTGCCGGCATCAGGCAAGTGGACGACGGTTTTGCCAGAGGTGAGCTGGGCCTCCCCGAGATAATGGGAGCGGCGCTTGCGATGGAACGCGCTCTACCCATTATCGAGGAGGAGATTGTGAGGGTGGGGGGAAGGGCTGGTGAATTGGGCATTGTTGTTATCGGCACTGTTCGGGGTGACATCCATGACATCGGCAAGACAATGGTATCGACGCTTCTCACAGGCAGTGGCTTCAAGGTAATTGACCTCGGCGTTGACGTTGGCGCCGACCGGTTCCTAAACGCGGCTAGAGAGCATGTTCCTGACATCTTGGCCATGTCGTCTTTGATGACCTCAACCGAGCCGGAGTTGGTCAGAGTGGCGAGTGTGCTCAGATCGGAAACACCAGAGTGTCGTCCCGGGATCATGGTCGGTGGTGGTGCCATTACCCCACAATTGGCCAAGAGGGCGGGAGCTGACGGGTACGCTCCGACGGCGCGCCATGCCGTGGGGCTGGCGAAGCGCCTTGCTGGTCGAATGGACTCCCCCGAGCGATAGACCCCGGAGCTGCGACCGTTTCTGAGCGCAGCGGCCGGGTGTTCAACATTCCCCACCACATTCCGCAGGGCCGAACTGTGCCTCTGAGTGCCGTTTTTGTCGCCTGGACGACAGACATAGATTCCTGTATGCCTCAAACTGACACTCGGGGACTCCCCGCCCGCTTAGATGTTGTTCCCCAGTAAGGAGGAGAGTAGATGCAGGATGCAATTCTGGAAGGTCTGAGAGAGGCGATACTCAAGTACGATGTACAGGGCGCGGTGGACTGCGCTACCAAGGCAGCCGAGGCGAAGGCTGACCCAGTCAAGAGCCTTGAGGTGGTGACGACTGCGCTACGGGAAGTGGGGGATGGCTTCGGGAAGGGGGAGCTGTGGCTGCCTGACCTGATCGGAGCTGCCGATGCCGCCCAAGCAGCGATACCGGTGATCGAGAAAGAGATCGAGAAGGCAGGGGCGAAGAGGAAATCAGTGGGGAGGGTCGTCATCGGGACGGTGTTCGGGGACATACATGACATAGGGAAGGCGATGGTAGCGGCGCTGCTGCGGGCCGACGGGTTCGAGGTGATTGATCTGGGGATCAATATCACGGACGCGGAGTTCGTGGAGGGGATCAAGAAGCACAAGCCTGACGTGCTGGCGATGTCGGCGCTACTGACGATGACGTCGTTTGAGCAGATGAAGGTGATCGAGATGTTGAAGGGTGAGGGGCTGAGGGACAAGGTAAAGGTAATGGTAGGTGGTGGAGCGATAACGCAGGAGTTTGCGGACATGATAGGGGCGGACGGGTATGACGTATCGGCGCCGAGGGCGGTAGGGCTGGCCAGGAAACTTGTAGGTGCGAAGTAGGAAGGAGGCAGTTAGAAATGAGTCTGAAAGGTTACACGGTCAGCAAGCCGATCAACATATTGTCTGAGGCCCAGGTCAAGCGGATACACTACTCGACGCTGGATGTGCTGGAGCGGACGGGGGTGAAGTTTGAGAATGACAAAGCGCTGGAGATACTGGAGGGGGCTGGGTGCAAGGTAGACCATGAGAAGAAGATTGCGCGGTTCCCGGCCGGTCTGGTCGAGGATTGCGTCAGTAGATGCCCGTCGAGCTTCACTCTGCGGGCCCGTGAGTCGAAGAACAACATCAGGTTCGGTGGTAACACACTCTACTTCGGCCCGTTTGCCGCGCAGCACAAGGGAGAGGCGGATACGGGCGCTCGAGTATCGCCGACCATAGAGGAAGCTGGTGAAGCCTACAGGCTGATGGACGCCCTGGATAACATGCATTTTCCGTTCGGGGGGTCGCTGTTTGATCACAAAGGCGTTGATCCGCTGATGCAATTCACTACCCGAACGGCGACATTCATCAGGAACTCATCGAAGACGATTGCGGGAATGAGCTACTTCGACTGCGAGATATTCGACATCAAACTGGCGGAGGCGAGCAATCAGGACATACTTGGGACCGCAACGTCGTCCCCACCTCTGACATGGGATGGGGCCGTAATCAACGCCATGTTCCACTACATTGAGAAGGGATTCCCCATCGGGGTGACCGGAGGGCAGAACTTCGGAGCAACATCGCCAGTCACTATCGCGGGGTCTGTGGTAGCGACCAATGTGGAGCTCATGTCGATGATAGTGTTGCTGCAGACTGTGAGGCCGGGGAATGGCATACTGGCGGCCAACTACTCCCAGCCGCTGAGCATGCGAACGGGACTTCCCTTGCTGGGCGCGGTCGAGAAGTCAGTGCATGGGATGGCGTTTGCGCAGATGTGGCGTCATTACGAGGTCCCAACGGCTACCATCGGCTCCACTGACTCGAAGGTTGCCGACTATCAGTGCGGCTACGAGAAGGCGATATCAATACTCCTGCAATCTCTGGCGGGATGCAACTGTGTGCTGGAGGGCGGCGGACTGTATGATGAGCTTACCTGGTCGCCCTTGGTTCTGCTGATGGACAACGACATCTTCGGCATGGTTGCGCGGGTCTTGCAGGGAATCGAGGTGACCGACGAGACGCTAGCGGTCGACCTGATCAACGAAGTAGGCCCGATCCCCGGCCATTTCCTCAATAGGGAGCATACAAGGAAGTGGTGGAGGCATGAGATATTCGAGCCGCTGCTGGCGGACAGGCAGTCCCACCCCGAGTGGGAGGAGTCGGGCTCGAAGAACATTGTGCAGAGGGCGAAGGAGCGGATGGCGGAGATCGTGGCCAAGCACGAGCCGACACCGCTGACCGACGACCAGGAAAAGGCAGTCGCCGAGATAGTGGAGGAGGCGAAGCGCCACTATGGTGGTTTCGGGGGTGCATAATCTAGTTCCACACTGGCTCAGCTAGTTGGTTTGTCACCCAGTTGCGCTGGACGGGACTGGGGCCCATGCAAAGGGTCGGGGATACAGCGGCAAGCGCGGGCTGTTCCCCGGCCCTTTCTGTAACCTGGATTCCGTGGCACAATAGGCATGTGGGTCCGACCAGTGCTGAGCGAGCGCTATGATGGAGTCTTACGAAATAGATTTCGAACCTGTAGGATTACGTGGAACATGTGATGGCGACCGGACGCTGCTGGAATGCGCGCGCCAGCTGGGTGTTGGGCTGGTGAGCATCTGTGGCGGGAGTGGAACGTGCGGCGGCTGCAAAGTACAAATCACTGCCGGTCGTGCCTCTGAGACAACAGCCAGTGAGCGCGAGGTACTTGCTGCGAGCGAGTTGGATGCGGGCTATCGTCTTGCCTGCCAGGCCTATCCAATGGCCGATTGCACGGTGCGCGTGCCGCCGGAGTCGCTGAGCGCACCGCAGCGCACCCAGGTGGAAGGGCTTGAGGTTGCGGTACGTCCTGATCCGCCGGTGCTGTCATATGAATTGGAGATCAGCGCGCCGTCGCTGGAGGACAACGAGGCCGACGCGGAGAGGCTCCTGACTGCTCTCGAAAGGCAGCATGGTGTGGCGGTCGGCAGGCTCGACATGCAGGTGCTGCGGGAGGTGCCCGTTGAGGCTCGTTCCTGCAAGTGGCAGGTCCAGGCGTCGGTTCGCGGAGAGGAGGTGGTGTCAGTCGGCCCGCATGGCCGGCGGTCGCTGGGCCTGGCGGTGGACCTCGGGACGACGAAGGTCGCCGGCTACCTGATGGACCTGTCTAGTGGTCAGGTGGTGGCCAGCCATGGCACGATGAACCCCCAGATCGCCTACGGCGAGGACGTGATCGCACGTATTACCAGGGCACACTCGTCTGCTGAGGAGGCGTTGCGCCTGCAGCAGCTCGCGGTGAGCGCGCTGGACGAGCTGGTTGAGCATCTGTGCGCTGAGGTTGGAGCGGAACGGGAGGACATCCTCGAGGCGGTTGTCGTAGGCAATACGGCCATGCACCATCTCCTGCTGAACCTGCCTGTGGCGCAACTCGCTTTGTCCCCCTATGTTCCTGCGGTCAGGAGCGCGCTCGATGTGAAAGCGCGAGACATAGGCCTTGGCATCGCCTCGGGTGCCTATGTCCACCTCCTGCCCAACATCGCGGGCTTCGTCGGCGCTGACCATGTGGCCATGCTGCTTGCGACAAGGGTGTTCGAGTCCGATGGCCTAGTCTTGGCGTTGGATATTGGCACGAACACTGAAGTCTGTCTCGTGAATCGGGGCAGCATGAGCAGCGTTTCCTGTGCGTCCGGCCCTGCTTTCGAGGGTGCTCACATGAAGCACGGGATGCGGGGCGCAGATGGAGCTATTGAGCATCTTCGGATTTCTGGGGACAGGGTGGAGATACAGACGGTGGGTGGCATGCCGCCGATTGGCCTGTGCGGCTCCGGCATCGTGGACGCCGTCGCACATCTCTACCTTGCAGGGGCGGTCGGCGCAAATGGCCGAATGAACCTTGAGCATCAGGGCGTTCGCGGTGGTGATGGAGGACGGGAGTTTATATTGGTCAGCGACGAGCAGAGAGACGGGCAGGGGGCGATCACGATAACCCAGCAGGACGTGAGGGAGCTTCAACTGGCGAAGGGGGCCATACGCACGGGTATTCAGTTGCTGCTCGACGGCGCGGGCCGTTTGGAAGGCGAGATAGATGAAGTCATCATTGCCGGTGCGTTCGGCAGCTACCTCGACCCGTCCAGCGCCGTGACCATTGGCATGTTTCCGTCTCTGCCGGTGAGTCGCTTCCGTCAGGTCGGAAACGCTGCGGGCATGGGTGCCAAGCTGGCTCTGATGTCCACGGAGCAGCGCGAAGAGGCGAAGGCGCTGTCCGACCGGGTGCGGTACATCGAGTTGGCCGCAGTGCCCGAGTTCACTCGAACCTTCGCGCAGGCTAACTACCTGGGGCTTTACAGGATATCGCATGGCAGGAAGGAGGACATTGTCTGATGGTTACCGTGGTCTCAAGCGCCGGGAAAGAGGTTGCCATAGGCGACGATAGCCCGACGGTACTGATAGGCGAGCGGATCAATCCGACGGGCAAGAAGAAACTGGGGGCAGCGCTGCAAGCCGGTGATCTGGAGTTGGTGAGAACAGAGGCCGTGACCCAGGCGGGAGCCGGCGCGGACATGCTGGATGTGAATGTCGGGGTGCTCGGGGTGGACCAGGTTGAGCTTCTGCCCAAGGCTGTCCAGATTGTGACGGATGCAGTTGACATCCCGCTATGTATCGACAGCGACAACCCTGCGGCTCTCGAAGCGGCCCTCAAGGTGTACAAGGGGAAGGCGCTGGTCAACTCCGTGTCCGGTGAGGAGGGCTCGCTTGCCTCAATCTTGCCTGTTATCAAGGAGCACGGGGCCGCTGTCATAGGCCTGCTGCAGGACGATAAGGGAACGCCGATGGACTCGGAGCGTCGCGTTGCAATTGCACACAGTATAGTCGAAAGGGCGGAGTCGGTTGGCATTCCCCGCGAGGACGTTGTCATCGATGTCCTCGCTTTCGCCATCGGTGCGGATACGAATTCAGGGCTCGCAGTTCTGGAGACGATACGCCGGGTCAGGCAGGAGTTGGGCGTCAATGTCACGATGGGGGCGAGCAACGTCTCATTCGGCATGCCGGACCGCGATCTGCTGAACAACACGTTCGTGACCGCTGTGATAGCCGCCGGGGCCACGTGCTTGATAGTGGATGTGGCGAAGGTACGGCCGACCGTGCTTGCCATCGACCTGATACTCGGGCGTGATGCTTACGCGCGGCGCTACACCCAGGCCTATCGGGAGCGAATGCGGTCGAAGTAGTCCCTGCGCTCGGCCTTCGACGTCAGGGCCAGGATTAGTCAGCCCTCATGAGTGAACACGTCACGGCGGCGTTTGAACACCGGTCAACCGCTCGTGTACCGCGCGGGGAACTCTGGCTCGGGTCAGAGCTGTTCGTCCAGCGACAGGCAGAGGACTGTGTTGCTTCCCATATCGATTTGTGCAGCGAGTCCGGCATGGACCTCGTCTCCATTCCGGTTGGCGAGCCCGGTCAGTACACCCCCGGCTACACGCTCTTCGAGCCCTCCGACATCGGGGCGGCGGCGGGAAGCGGCCTGTTCGTTCTCGCGGTGTTGAGCGGGCCGTTCCAGCGTTTGACGGAGGCCAGGGGACTGCGCGAGGCGCTGGCGGACGTGGCCAGGGACCCGGAGGGGTTCGCGGGTACAGTTCGTCGTGACGCAGCGGAGATACACCTGCTGGTCGAGCGCTGTGTTCACTACGGAGCGGGTGCCGTAGCGATAGCGGATGACATAGCCTATGACAGCGGCCTGTTCGTGCTGAGGCAGGTCTTCGACGACGTGCTCCGTCCGTCCTACGGCGCGCTCGTGGAGGCCATCCATGGCAAGGGAATCCGGGCCGTCTTCCACTCCTGCGGTAATATCTCAGCACTTGTGCCTGACATCGTGAGCGCCGGTTTCGATGGACTCTCCTGCCAGGCCGAATGCGTCGACCTGTTGGGAGTCAAGCGGCGATACGGTACCGACATCACTCTCCTTTCTGGTCTAACGGGCGACGCGCTCACAGACGGGCCTTTGGCTGAGGAAGCCGCATCGGGATTCGTCTCACGCATCAGAGGACTGTCGCGAGGCGGCGGCTTCGTTCTGGCATCGTCGTCCGGCATCTATGCCTCTCAAGAGCTTCTCAACGTCCAAAGGCTGTACCGTAAAGCGGACGAACTCCTCGGCGAGACAGAACCGCCGCAGCCCCAGCAGGCGGAATAGACCACGGTCTGCGCTGGTGAGGCCCTACCCGGGTCAAGACACCACAACGAATCCCACAGGGAGTGCCTGTCGCGGGCTGATATAATTGTCCACGCTGGTGGCTTGGGGGTTGCCGTCCGGTTCAACCAGCGGGCTTGGCCCGATCTGTGATTGCAGAGATACTGAGGCCATGCGCAAGTAGAGGAGGTTGAGATGGACCTGACCAGGATTGGAGAGGCCCTGCAGACCTACGTTCGCCCTCAGACCTATCCTGTTGCGGTCGGGATGGTCAGTAGGGTGGAGGATATACCGGAGAAGGCCAGGATGCCCAAGCGCGACGCCGGAAGGACTATGGCGCTGTGCCAGGGGGTAGCCTTGGCCCGGCGACACGGATGGGTAGTGGCAATGGGGCTGGACGATATGCTTTGCCCGCTGGGTGCGCTGACCGTAGGCTTCGTGGCGGCTAAGAATAGGTTCCTGGATGGCAGCTTCCCCATACCGTTTTGGGTGAAGGACCAGTCAGTCAGAGCCAGGATGGCCAAGGCGATTCCGCAGCTGGAAGTCGGTAAGTACACCCACGTTCTGCTAGCGCCTCTGCACCGGGCCGAGTTCGAGCCCGACGTGATCATAGTGTACGGTGACCCGGCGCAGGTGGCTAGGCTGATACAGGCCGCGGCCTACGAAACGGGTGAGCCGGTCACGTCTGTCAGTGTTGGGGGCTTCGCGTGCGGTGGGGAGATAACGGTGCCGATGCTGACAGGTGCCTGCCAGTACATCATGACCGGCGGCGGCGATCGCGCGATAGCGCAGACGCAGGATCACGAGGCGGCGTTCGCCATGCCGGCGGCAAAGGCCAATAGCATCGCTGAGGGGCTGGAGGGCACCCATAAGGCCGGAATGCGGTACCCGACGCCTGCTCTGCTTCCCTTCGGGGCCGGCCTGCCGCCGAGCTTCGACGAATTGATGGAGTATCTGAAGCAGAGCGACTGACCGGCGGAGCGACTGCGGCCTCCGTTCGCGGACTGCCCGCCTGACTGAATACCCGTGCCTACATCACTCCCGTGTCCGGGTTGCTTCCCGACCTGACAGCGTTCGGCCACTCGTAGTATCATAGATCACGAACCATTCTGTCAGAGGAGAAGCATGACCAGCATTCCTGATGCCATCTTCAGGCCTAACTCGATTGCCGTGATCGGGGCTTCGGATGACCCCGGCAAGCTAGGCTATATGGTGACCAAGGCGTTCGTGGACATGGGCGTGTGTGAGAGGATATACCCTGTGAATCCCAGACAGCGACAGGTGCAGGGTTTCGACGCCTTCGCCAATGCCAGAGACATAGGTGCAGATGGCGTGGACCTGGCGATAGTCGTGTTGCCGCCGGCTGCGGTGCCGGATGCCATAAGGGACTGCGTCGCGAAGGGCGCGAAAGGGGTTATCGTCTTTAGCTCGCTGATCGGCGATGACGGACAGGATGAGGCGGAGATCGTCGGGTACGCGAGGCGGAACGGGACGAGGATAATCGGCCCGGACAGCATGGGCATGTACTGCCCGTCGGGCGGGTTGGCATTGTTCCCGAACATGCCTCGCGAGGCGGGCCCCGTCGCCTTCCTGTCCCACAGCGGTGCTATCGCGTACATGGTGTCGCACTGGGGCGTGAGCAGGGGAGTGCGATTCAGCGAGGTGGTCGACTGCGGGAACGAGTGCGATCTGGGCTTCGCCGACTTTCTGGAGTACCTCGGGGATGACCCCAGGACGACGGTGATCTCGGGCTACATCGAAGGTGTGAAGGATGGGAAGAGGTTCCTCGAAGCCGCCGCGAGCGTTGCCAGAAGGAAGCCGGTCATACTGCTCAAGTCGGGCGTTACCGAGAGGAGCCACGACGTCGTTGCCTCGCACACGGGCTTTCTTGCGGGCTCGCCCCAGACCTGGGAATCGGCATTCAAACAGGCCAATCTGGTAAGGGTGGACAGCATCGACGATCTGATTGACTGCCAGGTGATGTTCGACAAGCTGCCGCCGCTCGAGGGCAGGCGCATAGCCCTGATATCGGGGACCGGTGGGCCGCTGGTGATGGCTACGGATCTGTGCGCCAAGGCTGGCTTCCTGATCCCGACGCTTTCGCCCGAAACCAGGGAGAGGATACGGCGGTTCCTGCCGCCGTACGGCACATCGGCACGCAACCCGGTCGACCTGAGCATATCGGCCGGCGTGAACGTCGAACTCTACAGCCAGTCCGTGGACATCCTGGGGAACAGCGACGAGGTGGACATCCTCTTGCTGATTCACGCCGGGGAGTGGAGAGGGAACGAGGTTGCGGAGTGCATCGCCGAAGCAGCAAAGGGCAGCCGCAACCCGGTCATCATGGTAATGCTCGGCACCCCCGAGAAGACCTCGAAAGCGATGGCCACCCTTGCGGATGCAGGGGTCGCGGCGTTCCCGTCACTGGAGAGGACGGTCAAGTGCCTGGCGTCGTTCACGGACTACCACGCGAGCAAGGCATAGGATTGCCCCGCAGCTAGACGGTATCTCCTTGCACGGGCAGGATGATAGGTGTTCTGCGTGCCAGCCTGTGTCTCGACGGGCCTGTGAAGCTGCTACCTCCCTAGTTGGCGTCGGCGAAGGAGGCCGGGAAGTACCCTCCCCTGTCTAACGTACGCACGCCGGCCACGAGTTCCTTGCCTGCGGCTCTCTTGGGGATGAAGCCGTGCGCGCCCATGTTCCTGGCTGCCACCATGTTGTCCTCCTCGTCGAACTGCGTCAGCACGAGGACCTTCGTCTCGGGGCAGCGCTGGGATATCATCTTCGTCGCTTCGAGACCGCTCATGCCCGGCATCACCAGGTCCATCAGGGCTACGGTGGGCGTCAGGCGCATTACCTTCTCGACTGCGTCTCGCCCGTTCTCGGCCTCGGCCACGACATCGATGTCCTTCTGCAGCGCGAGTACGGCCCGTATCCCATCTCTGACCATCGTGTGATCGTCCGCGATCAGAACCTTGATCCTGCGAATAGCTTCCTCCAGGAGCGCCGCTATCCGGGGCATCAGGGCAGCTGGTTCGACGGGCTTCGTCAGGTAGTCATCGGACTCGAGCTGCATGCCCTCGATCTTCCTCCAGCCGCGAATCGAGCGCTCTGCGTAGCGCGCATCCACCACCATGAGTGGTATCTCTTTGTGCCGGGGATGCTTCTTCAGCCACTGATGCACGGCGAACGCCTGGCCGGCCGGGGCCAGTGTACCGAGGACGATGATGTCAGGGTGCGCGCTGACGCGCTCCTGCGCCTCTGCTTTGCTGGAGGCGGTCATGACCTGATAGGACTTGCCCTCGAAGGTCATGCGGAAAGCCTCCACGAAATCGGGCTCGTCATCGACTATCAGGATCCTTCTCTTCTTCGCTGCCATCTCACCTTACCTCCTTCGTAGAATGCCTCGTGAATAACCGGCGGCTTCGCTCACAGCGATCAGCAGCCTACACATGAACTTCAGCCGTTTGGGCTCTCTCCAGGATGTCTGGCACTATGGCCTCATTCCCTACGGCCATGATGTGTACGCCGTGACACAGGTTCTCTTCCTTGATCGACCTCACCAGCCTGGCCGCGATCTCGATGCCCTTCTCGAGACCCTTCCCCTTCTCGACCTGAGAGAGTTCGTCGATCGTGGTCTGTGGTACGGTTATACCGGGTACGTTCGCGTTCATATACTTGGCCATCCGGGCCGATGAGAGGACGATTATGCCGGCGAGAATCTTCACGCTGAACTGGCTTGCGTACTGCATGAATCTTCTCAGGCTGTCCAACTGGAAGACCCCTTGTGTCTGGAAGAACTCCGCCCCCGCCGCGACCTTCTTGTCGAACTTGATGAGCTGCGGCTCTATGAAGTCGGCCTCCGGATGCACCGAGGCTCCTGCACAAAGGCTCGGCGAGCCCTTCAGTTCATTGCCCTCCGAGTCTGTGCCCTGCTCCATCGTGCGAATCAATTGGAGGAGCTGCACGGAATCCAGATCGAACACCGGCTTCGCCTGTTTGTGGTCGCCCACATCGACCGCGTCGCCCGTAAGGCAGAGCACGTTGTGGACCCCCCTGGAGTGTGCGAAGAGAAGTTCTGCCTGTATCGCAAGGCGATTGCGGTCCCGGCAGGTCACCTGGAGAACGGGCTCGCCGCCGCGCTCCTTCACGAGCAGGCAACCCCCTATCGACGGATAGCGCATCACCGAGCTCTGGTGGTCGGTTATGTTTATTGCGTCAACCTTGTCCTTGAGCACATCGATATGATGCACCATCTCCTCGACGTCCGCGCCCTTGGGGGGGCCGATCTCTGTCGTGACGAGGAAACCGTCGGAACTGAGCTTCTCCTGAAGAAGAGAGTTACTCATTGTCGTCACCCCCTACGAGGACCGGCTTCCTGACTATTCTCTTGGGCCTGGGAATCGTGCGGAAGTTCCTCGGTGGATAGTACCGCCGCATGTTCTCCAACTGGTGCAGCCTTTCGAGTCTCTGGTAGATCAGGATCCAGGCGCAGTCCATCTCCTTGTTGGCCTCGCACTTGCCGTTCTTCGTGCCGGCGCAAGGCCCGTTGAGTATGCCCTTGGTGCATCTGGTGATGGGGCAGATTCCAGCCGTCTCCGCCAGCCTGCATTCTCCGCAGCCGGCGCACCGCTCGTCCCAGACGCCCCACTCCTGGGACATACCCATGCAGTAAGTGTTGACTCCCGGCAGTGTAGGCGTTTCCGGAAAGCGCTCCGCTATAGCCTGCACACCGACCCCACACCCCAGAGAGAGAACGGCGTCGACCTCGTCGATTCTGCCTTCGAGCAGGTTGGCGAACTCGGGATCACACTGTCGTTTCAGCGTGTACTCTGAGAACGTGTGGGTTCCGTTGCCGGCCTTGGCCTGGGCCAGACGGAGCGCATTATGCAGGAACGAGACCTCACGTTCCCCTCCGGCGTCGCAGACTGTCACGCAGGTGCCGCAGCCGAGGATCAGGACTCTCTCATATGGTCTGATCATTCGTGTGATTTCTTTGAGGCTCTTCTGCTCCGCGACTATCAACTCTTCACCTCCTGCGTCATGATCGAGGCTATGTGGTAGCCTCCTATTCGCTCGGCGAATTCGTCCAGCTTGCCGCTCGGGTCCTGGTCGCCGGCGGCAGAGACGACGGCTTGAACACGATCGGGCTCGAGTCCGATCTGAGATAGCACCTTCCTGACCTTGTTCACCCGTTGGCGTACCCAGAAGTCGGTGTTCTCCCGTGCGCACTGGTCGCCGCACCCGGCTATGAAGACCCCTTCGGCCCCCATCTGAAATGCCTGCAGGATGTCGTTATCCTTCACCTTCGCCACACACAGCACCGGGACCATCCAGATGCTGGCTCTGGCCCTCCGCCACAGGTTTGCCAGAGTGCCTGTGCCGTACAGACCGTACTGGCAGCAGAAGACCACGATGAGCGGCTTGACATGTGTCCCGGTTGTTGAGCCGAATACCTGGTCCAGCTCCCCGGCCGCCGGTCGCCTGTCACTGACTCTTCGCATGGCTATGGCATTGGCAGGGCATTCGACGACACACACGCCGCAGGCCTGACACTGCTCTGGTGGTATCTGAACGGTGCTCGAGTCGTCAAGATAGGGAACGTGATAAGGGCATACACGCAGGCATGTGAGGCAGGTGGCGCAAGCATCACGCGAGAGTATCTCCGCCCCGACGCCGCATCGCAGGCACCGTCTTGCTTCTCCGATGGCCTGTTCCCAGGTGTAGCCGAGCTCGACGAGCTTGAAGTCGCTTGTTCTCTCGGTGGGTGGGATGGTGGGCAATTCGCACCGTTCGATTCTCTTGATTGCCTCGATGGTCTGTGGAAGCAGTTCTCCCTCCAGGACTTCCCTCTCTTGCCTGTCCGGCAGCGGGTACCTCTGCCGCAGGAAGTCATGGATTCGATGGGCCGCCAGTCTACCATCGGCGAGCGCCTTGACCACTGTAGCCGGGCCGGTCACGGCGTCTCCCCCAGCGAAGACCCCCGACCTGTTGGTAGTCAGAGTGTTGGAGTCTACTTGAATCGTGCTGCCCTTGCCCGTCCGAACACCGAATCCCTGCGGCATCTGGGGCGCTTGGCCGATAGCCGCGATCATGGTGTCGAACTCATCATCGAAATCGCTTCCTTCAACGGGCTGTGGACGGCGTCTTCCACTCGAGTCCGGTTCTCCCAGCTCCATCCTGACGGAACTCACCAGGAGGCGGCCGTTCGTCCTGCGGATTCGACTCGGGGCTACCAGGTACTCGATAGATACGCCCTCTTCGAGGGCCTGTTCGATCTCGACCTCGCTGGCGGGCATTTCTGCTCGGCTGCGCCTGTAGAGGATGGTGACATCGCTGGCATCCATTCGCAGCGCGACCCTGGCTGCATCGACGGCGACGTTGCCCCCACCTACAACCGCAACTCGTTGACCCAGAGAAGGCTTCAACCCCAGGTTCACTTCGCGGAGGAATGTGGCACCGTCGATCACGCCCGGGCTCTCCTCTCCTTCAACGCCCATTCTCAGCCCGTGATGGGCACCGATAGTGATGAAGATCGCCTTGTATCCCATGTCGAAGAGGAGGTCCAGGGACACAACCCTGGTATCGGTCCTGATCTCCACCCCCATGTGCGTCAGTCTCTGTACTTCCGTGTCGAGGACCGACCGGGGCAGCCGATACTGTGGGATACCTACCCTGAGCATCCCCCCGAGCTCCGACTGGGCCTCGAAAACGGTCACCTGGTAGCCCAGCTTCCTCAGGTAGTATGCGCAGGCAAGACCGGCGGGGCCTGACCCGACCACGGCCGCTTTCTCGTCGTACTTCGTCTCGGCATCGGTCTGAATCATCCTATCCCCGCCGAACTCAACGGCGAACCTCTTCAGGGCGCGTATAGCGATCGGCTTGTCCACCTGGGATCGCCTGCAGGCTTCCTCACATGGATGCGTGCATACGTAGGCACAAATAGAGGGGAAGGGGTTGGTCTCCCTTATCACCTGCAATGCCTCCATGATCTTCCCCTGCGCTACCAGGTCCACATACTCCCTGATGTCGGTGTGCAGGGGACATGCAGCCTGGCACGGCGGCATGAGGCTGTGATCCACCCAGGTGGACCTTGCTGGATGGGCCTTGGATTCCATACGGATGGCGGTTGACATCGTATCCATTGGCTTCTCCCGCAGCAGAGTGAGCTCGTGGCGATACGGACTGTGCTCGTATGCTACATCACAGGGGTGCGAGCGCAATGGGAAGACTCCTGAAGGAGATAGGGGGATGAGACATGGAAAACCACCCAGGAATGCCCTGGCTGTGGCCCAGGGAACTACCGGGTGGGCGATGTGCCGGGCTGGGGTCCAGGTGGGCCTGATGGCTATGCTAGAGGGTGATGACGCCTTTGCGTATAGCGAACTTGATGAGATCGGTTCTGTTGTGGAGGTTCAGCTTGTTCATGAGGCTGGACTTGTACCACTCGACGGTCTTGGGGCTCACGACGAGCATCTCGGCTATCTGACGGGCGGTATGGCCCTCGACGACCAGCTTGAGTATCTCCCGCTCCCGGTCCGTCAGCTGCTGATATGCGTCTCGTTCTCCGTCGCCCGTGTTCTTCTGCTGGCACTCCTCGACCAGGGCCGCTGCTGCGGATGGCGACAGAAATGACTCGCCGTGGAACACGGCCTGGATGGCCGAGGCCAGCTCCGAGGATGCGGCCATCTTGCTGATGAAGCCTCGGGCCCCTGCCTCGACTACGGGCACGACGTACTCACTGTCGTCGTATTGTGTCAGGGCCAGCACTCTGGTGTCCGGGAACTCCCTGCGTATTCTGCGTGTGGCCTCCAGTCCCGTCATTAGCGGCATCGCGATGTCCATCAAGACGACGTCGGGCGCCAGCTTCTTGACCTGCCGGATAGCGTCCTTTCCATTGGGTGACTCGCCCACCACCTCGATGTCCGAGGACAGCGCCAGCAGAGCCCGGATACCGTCCCTGACGAGGGTGTGGTCATCCACCACCAACACTCGTATCTTCCTCATCCAATGCCTCTCCGCCCAATGGTATCTTCACCTCGACCGTGGTGCCCCGGCCGGAACCGGAGAGCACGCGACACCTGCCGCCCACGGTCCTGGCCCTCTCCTTCATGGTGAACAGGCCTGATCCCCGCCCACTTGAATCCACCTGTGTCAATTGGGTCACGTCGAAGCCGGCACCGTCGTCCTGGATTCGAAGTACGCACTCCTCGGCGTCCGACTTCAGTTCGATGACGACGTTCTTTGACCCCGAGTGCTCCAGTATGTTCCCTATCGCCCCCTGTGCTATCCGGAACAGGGTCACCTCGATCTCGGGCCCCAACCGCTCGTTCAGTCCCCTGAAGTCGGCGGACACGTCGATGCCCCGGGGCTGGAGCACATCCTTTGCATAGCGATGGATTGCTGAGGGCAGTCCCAGCTCATCCAGCAAGGTGGGGCGAAGCTCCTTCATGAGGTTCACTATCTCGTTGCCCGCGCGCAAAGCGTAGGTGTGTACCGTCCTGAGCCTTTCCTGGAACTCCTCATCACCGATGTCATTCATCTCGGCAATGCCGATCAGTGCCTGCAAGCTCAGGGTGATGCTGGTGATGGTCTGGCTGGTCTCGTCGTGCAGCTCTCGCGCTATCCGCTTTCGCTCCTCCTCCTGTGCCGTGAGGGAGTGCTGCAGCAGAGTCTGGTACCTCTCGCGGCTGCGCCTCAACCGTTCATGAAGCGTCGCTTGCTCAATCGCTGTGCCCAGATAGTGCCCGATAGAGTTGAGCAGGGACACATCATCTGCGGCGGGGCGGCCTGCGGTCTGGCTGGCGATGTTCATAACGCCAATGGTCTTCTCCTTGGACTTCAACGGTATGCTCACGAATCCCTTGAGTCCCTCAGCACTCACGAGGTCTGAGTGGGCGACCTGCGGGCTCTGCGAGATGTCTTCCAGCCATATGGGCTCCCCGGTCTGGGCCACCTTGCCTGCTATGCCCTCGCCCGGGGGTATTCGCATGCCCTCGGCATAGGCAGCAGACAGACCCTTCTGGACGCGATAGTATAGTGTCTCGGACTCCTCATCCAGCAGAAGGATTCCTCCTATCGCCCCGTTAACGATCTCCAGCGCGTTATCCAGGCCGACCCTCAGAGTGGTATCCAAATCCCACAGTCCGCTGACGGCAGTCGCGATCTGGCTAAGGGCGAGGAATTGGTGGTGTCGCCTCAGCACCTGGCTCTCGAGCTCTCTCTGAGCCGAGACGTCCCTTGCTACCTCCACGACGTATCTGGGGTTGCTGTGCCGGTCTTGGAGGGGATAGGCGGTTATCTTGAGATACCTGTCCGTACCGAGGGAGGGATCGGTGTGAATAATGGTTCTCGGTTTACCCTTCTGCAGCACGTCCTTGACAGGGCAGTCCCACAAAGGAGCCGCGCACGGGCTGTCCCGATTGTGCAACGCGCTGTAGCAATGCCGCCCCATCAACGCGTCGATGTCGCGTCCCATCCTGCGCCCGACCGCCGAGTTGGCGAACCTCACCCGGTAATCGGAGTCGACGACTATGACCTCGTCTTCTATAGCGTCCACGATGTCCTGGATGGCTATCTCGCGGTCTCTTGCTCTATTGCCTGGCCCGGTTCCACGCGACATCCCCATCCCCCTTGCGTGGAGCGCCTCTGCCGCCCCAGGATTTGTGTCCTACTTACCTACACGATTGCCGTCCTTTTGTCAAGCAACTCGGATGCGAGCTGGGAGGCTGTCATCTCATATCCGCGAAGTGACAGGATTCACCGGCGATTTCCTCGAGATTCACCGGCGGGCATCCCGTCATGCTGTAGCTTCTATGCCTGAGGGCCGTATTGTGCCTTCGGCATCGTGCCGGGGCTGCTCTCATTAGGAAAGGGACGGACTATGCCAGAGCGGGGCCGGCCGCGCGACCACAAGCGTGAGACAAAGTCCGGCAAACGGGGAACACCGCAGCAGACTTCGCAGAAGTCCGAGACGATGGAGCAGACATCCGTCGATCCGGCATCCGCTTTCCGCTTGGCTGCGGCGAGCGATCTGGAGGCAATAAGGCCGGAGACAATATTGGCACTCCAGAGAACCGCGGGCAATCAAGCAGTCCAGAGGCTGCTGGCCGCCAAGAAGGACAAGCAGCCGCCAGAACAGAACCCCGTAGAGTCGCTGACTGTGGCACCTGAATCTCCGGCAACGCAGCGGCAAGAGGAGGAGCGCGAGACCGATTCCGCCGGCCAAAGCCTGGAGAGCGCGGACAACGCCGTGCCCTCGGGCAGTGTTCAGCGCGGCGTCGAGGAGATGAAGAAGCGCTACGAGAAATTCGGTAAGGAGAGCAAGGAGCACGCAGAGCAGTGGAAGCGGCCGGAGAAGGCCAAGCCGCCGGAGGCCAAGGAGAAGCCGAAGAAGAAGTCGCCTGTGCCGGGCAAGTCGTACCCGCGTGTGAAGGGCAAGAAGAAGGCCGAGGAGAAGGAGGAGGCCCCACCGGTCCCGGCCAAGACATACCACATGGAGCCGATCTTCGAGCGCACTGAAGCGGCCAGGCACGAGACGGAGAGCGGCAAGAAGTCGCCGGACGCGGATGAGAAGCGAAGCATAGAACTCCAGATAGAGCAGGAGAAGGAATCCGTCGCGGACAAGCTGCTGTTGGGGGTGATGGGAGAGGCGGATCTGAAAGCGGGTGGTGGCAATCCCAGGGGAAATGGCAAATACCTTGACTTGGTCCTCGCGCTCCGCAAGTACGAGAAGTATCGAGGAGACGTGCCGATCGATGACCTCGAGGGACGACGGACCCCGGAGGTCGTGAAGAAGCGGCTCACGCTCCTGGAAGACGTCGAAGCCAAGGCGGAGACCTGGTGGAGCAAGTTCGGATCGTGGATCATGAGCCGCAAGTCCAGAAGGCAGACTATCACCGCCCTGCGCGAGCAGGTGAAGGAGAACATCGACGCGCTCACCGAGGTGAAGGCTGCCATCGAGAGAATTGACAAGCTCAACGACGAGCGTGCCATGGTGAGCATGCGCGCGGAGAAACCCGGGGAAGTGAAGCATCTCGCTCAGGAAGGGCACTACCTGGAGGCGTATGACCCTAAGCATCGTGATTACGACCTCCTTCACAAGCTGTACAGCAAGTGGCCCGGGGCTGATGAAGAAGAGGAGTGGCAGCCCGGCCTGGAGCCGCCGCCCAAGGAGTTCTTCGACTGGGTGGATCAGCAGGAGGAGGAGACAATCGAGATGAAGGGCAAGGCACTTGCGGAATATGACCCGCTGAAGCGCGATGCCAAGCTCCTCTACAAGTGCTGGAAGCAGTGGGATGGGGGCGAGGACAAGCACGCGAAGGCTGAATGGAGGCCGGGCAAGGAGCCCCCGAAGGAGTTCTACACCTACGTCAACCAGGCAGTGGAGGGAGTGGCAGGGAAGGAAGCGACGGCCTACAGTAGGATCAAATACTACACGAAGGACGAGCGAAGCAGGCTCAGGCTGCGGTTCGAGTCGAGCGGGAAGCCTATCCACGAGATGAGCGGTGATGAGTTCGCCGACGGCATCTACGTCATGACTCCTGAAGGGGAGTTCTTCGCCCAGTTCGAGGACATGAAGACGAAAGGGACGTACCACCACTCGAGCTTCCTCGCGGGCCTGCCGGTGGGAGCGGCCGGGAAGATGGAGTACAGCGGCGGGCTGAAGGTCGATCTGGAGAGCGGACACTACCAGCCCAGGACGATGCACATGGTCAACGCGCTCAAGGGGCTGGAGAAGAAGGGGGTGGGGGAATCAGCCGATGTAGAGGTCCGGCCTTTCGAGAAGAACCTGTACACCAAGTTCAGGAAGGCCAAGGACTTCCTCAGCGATCTGCGAGCGTTGAAGGAGCTGTTCCAAAAGATCGGAGCGGCGGGCAAGTTCGGCCCGGACTGGAAGCTGCTGAAGCAGGGGAAACTGAAGAACAAGAACGGGGACCCGTTGTTCCTCGCCAACTTCTTCATGAGGCGGGAATGTAAGGAACACCAGGACCAGATAATCGAAGCAACCAAAGTGGTCGACTGACGAACGGGTCCTCGCGTCCTAATGCGGCCACGCAGTATTACTTGCCGAGAAAGCCCTTCTCTTCAGCCACGCAGTATACTCCGCCTGCGTCCATAGCCGCGATGCACCTGTTGCAGTGGTCGCAGTCGGACTCCTGTATCTCCCCTCGCTCCAGCTTCCTGACGAAGTGGGGGTCCCTCACGATCGCCCGACCCACCTGGACGAACTGAAAGCCTTCCTCCAATGCGGCTTCCATATCGGCGAGTGACAGCACGCCCCCGATATAGACCACCGGTATGCTCACCGCGTCCTTGATCTTGCGGGCCCCCTCTATGAGGAACATCCGCTCGAACGGGTACCGCTGGACCGTGAACCGACCGAACAGGATCAAGCCGAGTCTCATGAGCGGGTTGCTCTGATTCCTGGCCATCTCCATCGTCGGTACGTTTCCACGCATCATGTACAACGGCGTCTTGGCGGTGAATCCACAGCTGGGGATGAGGGCGCTGGCCCCCTCCCGCTCGAACCGTTTGGCGACCTCGACGGCTTCGTCCAGCTCCAGGCCGCCCCTCATCCCATCCCGCTGGTTCATCTTCACGAGGATGGGGAAATCCGGGCCGACGGCATCGCGGACACTCCTGATTACCGCCGCTGGAAGACGCAAGCGGTTCTCCAGGGACCCGCCATAGCCATCCTTTCTGCGGTTGGTCCAGGGAGATAGGAACTGACTCAGCAGATACCCGTGCCCGGAATGTATCTCCACGGCGTCGAAACCTGCGTCTTTGGCCATGGCTGCCGCCTTACCGAAGGCCTCGATCTTCTCGCCGATCTCCTGCGCATCCATCTCCTTGCAGCGCGACATGCGGAAGAGACAGAACTTAGGGGAAGCGCCGAGCGGTGTCTTGCCGATCTCCTTCCTGCTCGAGAAAAAGCCGCAATGGCCGAGTTGGATGGAGGCAGCGGCCCCTTCTCCGTGTACGGCGTCCGTCAGCCGCTTCAGGTCAGAGATGATCTCCTCACGCATCCACATCTCGTGGCCAAAGCCGCGACCGTCGAAGGTCACCGAGCAGTAGGCCACGGTGGTCATACTGACGCCGCCCTCCGCGACCTTCCTGTGGTGCTCGATGAGTTTGTCGGTCACGCCGCCATCCTGGGACATACCCTCGAAGCAGCCGGAGCGGATTATGCGATTCCGCAGCTCGAGGCCGGCGATCCTTCCCGGAGTGAACACTCTGCTGCGCTTCTCATCTGCCATGTCGGTCTCCAATGCTGGGCTTCGGGACTAGACGGGACGATAGCGGGTCTGTTCGCGTGGCAGTACCAATCTAGCAGCTTGGGAAGCCAGCTGTCAAACGCGGGGAGAAAGGGTCACAGATTGAGGTATTTTCTCTTCCCGAGCGCAGCTATACAGCGACAACTCTCGCTGTCCGAGGTCTAGCGCTGTGGGGGGAGAGACTGGTCTTGTCCGGCGGTTGTATTCGGTGTTCGCAGTTCGCGCAGGACCCTGAATAAGTAGTAGACCCAAAGGGGGACGAGTATGACCGCTGCGCCTATCGGACCTGCCGGATCGCCCCAGTAGTCGTCGGTGTAGTAGTACCCGACTGTCTCGATGATCGCCGCCGGCAAAGATACCAAGCCGGCAATGCTGAAGCCAAAAAGCAGGATGAACAGGTACCAGCGCCTCAGCGTCCTCGATGCCGTCTTGTTCTGCTTCTCAGCGGCGCGCCTCCCGACCACATGCAGAAGACAGAGCAGCGCTCCGATTACCAGTAGGGTGAGACCGGGGTACAGCTCCTCCGTGCTCCATGCGCCATCGAAGAGCTCTCCGAATGCCAGTATTACCACGATGATCAGTCCTATCACTGAAGTGATTACGCTTGCGCCCGTTGCGAAGTAGAAGTAGCCGATGAGGGCGTGGAAGGCGGTGAGCCCACCCTGTCCATTGCGCCGCGATTGTGCGATCGCGTAGATAACTGCGCCGATTATCAGGATCGGTAGAACCCATCCAAGTACACTCAGGTAGTACATGGCTGACGCCTTCCCCTTTCGCTAAATTCGCTGACGAGCTAAACGCATTGCCTAGCCATGATAGGCGCTAGATTGCGCAGGAGTCAAGGGTGAATAATGCGTTTGCGTCGAGTTGCCGACCACGCTGCCGTGACGAGAGGACCGCGCAAGGGTGTTGCATGCTACTGCCCAGGTACCGGAGTCTAAACCGCTTGTCGAGATCTACCATACCCAACGGGCGACGCGCTTAAGCGCAGGAAGCAGGAGCAGGAGCAGCAAGAGGGCGACGAGTGAGGTACCTGCGACGATGCCACCGACTATGTACCACCTCATACCGGGAGTTGACGTCAGCACCTCGAATTGACCCGGCAGGTCCTCTACGGCCACCGTATAGCTGCCCACCGCGTCCCTGCTCACGGTGAAGGGGATGACTCTCGTCTCACCGGCGGCAAGTGTCAACATCTGGGAGCACTCCATCTCGCCGTCTATCAGCAGGCTTACCTGTTGGGTCCCGGCTGCTTCACCCACATTCGCCGCCTCGACGCAAATGGTGACGTTTCCGCCGGGCTCAGTCTCCGCAGGTGTGACCTCCAGGTTGGAAAGAGCGAAGCGCGGGGTCGGAACTACACCCTCACCATTCGGCAAGCCGGTGTCTTCATCCTCCGGCCCCGATATGGACACCTGCTTCGGCTCGGACCAGTCGGACACTATGGTGGTGTGGATAGTACACCTGGCTTGGGCCCTGACGGCATAGTCGCCTTCCTCCCCCCATGAGTGGGGGGTCCATCCCGTGTCGAACGGGCCGAACTCCATCCAGGCTGACATCGTTCCGTCACCCCAGTCGAAGCGGTATTCCACCGGGTGTGCGAGGTTGGACACAGCACCCTCCGTTTGGAAGGAAAGCTCTTGACCTGCCTCGCCTGATATGGGGCCGCTGGGCCTGCTTGGAGTGCTTATGGTCTCCTCGGGTATGCTGATGGCAACGCTTGTACTGTTGGACCACTCGGAGACCGCGTACGTGTGCTCGGCACACCTGGCCTGGGCTTTGATCGGGTAGGTGTCTGCTTCTGACCAGGAGTGAGAGGCTGTGGTTGAGGATGACCACTCGGAGAAGTCCCCGTCGCCCCAGTCGAAGCGGTATTCCAGAGGGTGCCCCAAGCTGGAGGTCGCATTCCCTGTCGAGAACGTCAGGCTCTCGTTCTCCTCACCAGTGGAAGGGCCGGTTGGCGCACTCGGGGCGCTGATCTCCTCGTGGGGTGTCGTGATGGTGACCCATTTCTCTCCAGACCACGCGGAATGGATGCTGGTGTGAATAGCGCACCTCGCTTGTGCCCTGACAGCGTAGACCCCTTCCTCATCCCAGGAATGCGTAGCGACTCGGGCATCGGACACGCCCGAGTCCATCCAGGCGGAGACATTGCCGTCGCCCCAGTCGATGCAGTGTTGTACGGGGTGCCCTGCGCTAGTAAGTGTATAGGGCCAGGAGTATGTCAGTGCCTGGTCCACCTCGCCGGTGGTCGGCCCGTCGAGAATCCCCGGCGTGGCTACGTGCTCCTCGACACCAGACGATTCGCTCTCGACGAACACGGCCGTAAACGTTCCGCCCGAAGTTGCGGTGACGGTCGTGGTTGGAGAGTATGGGTCGGCGACGTCGCCGATCCATTGCTCGAACTCCCATCCGGTGCACGGCGTCGCTGAAATCGCCAGCTGCCACAGACGGGAGTAGCAGTGCGTTCCCACCGAAGGCGTAGTAGAGCCGCAGCCTTCGACCTGGAACGTCAGACATATGTCGCCCTGCGAAGGGGTTGGAGTCGGTGTCCCTGGCGGCTCCAGCACTGTGAACGCGGTGCTGGCCGTTCCACCTACGTATTGCGCCACGACCTTGTGTTGGCCGGGTTCAAGGGCGGGAATCACGCTTGTGAGCGTGAATTGTCCCGATAGGTCGGTCAACGCGCTCCCAAAGTAAAGACTGCCGATGGTGACGGTGACCTTAAAGTTCTCGGGGAAGTATACACCCGTCACGGTGGCCAGGCTGCCCGCATAGCCGGAGGTCGGGTCTATGGAGATGGTTGGCTGTGGAATCTGGTGAACTGACAGCGCCTGCGCGCCTGTGGGGGTAGGTAGCGGGGAGAGGAGCAGCCCCAAGGCCACACACAGCACTGCGAACACGGCGAAGGCCGCTCTGATCCAATTACGCTCTTGGCTCATGTCGCCCCTCCTACGCCCCTGGTTCGGAGTTCGTGCGGTCTGCAACGTGTGCGACCCATCTCAATCCAGATCGGCGGCTTGTCAACTAGAAGAAGTATATGTTTTCGCATGGGCACCCGTCTTTGTACACCGCCTTTCCCTCTTCGGTGCCCTTGCAGTAGTCCTCGTCGTCCGGCACTCCATCGTTGTCCTCATCAGGCCGGGGTTGCCTGCAGGAGTAGGCTCCCAGGTACTCGCGCGGGCATTGGAACTCACCGTCTTCGTCGTAGTAGAGGAAGGTGCTCAAGTGGTATCTGCCGCCTGCCACGTCTCCCTTGGGCCCCACGGGAGATATCGCTGTCGGCCCGCCCGTGCAGGAGAAGTTCGCGATCTGGCCGCAGATCGCGCTGAGCGCCTGCGCTTCGGTGTCGTAGGTGCCGATTATGGTGAAGAAGTCCCCGTAAGTTTGGCGGTCCTCTATGTCTCTCTCGGTCAGCCTGCCCAGGCGCAGGGTGCAGGCCCAACTGGGACCGGGGCACTCGTGGTAGACGTACCACTTCCAGCTGCACCTGGGGTCAGGCGTTGCTTCCGCCTCTTCCTCTTCTTCCTCCTCTTCTTCTTCCTCGGCTTCCTTGCTTACTGTGGTAGTCGCCCAGTCCGAGTTGTCGTACTCGTATGGATCGGTCTCCGCCGCCGTGACATAGGCCTCGTTGTCCAGTATGGATTCGTCCGCCACATCCTCTTGTACCGTGACAACGATGGTCAGCGTGACGGTAGCGCCGTTGGCCAGATTGCCGATGTCCCATGTCACTATCCCGTTCTCTTCGCTGGCTGTACCCTGGCTGGGGTTGGCCGATACGAAGTCGACGTCGGATGGCAGGTAGTCGGTGGCCACCACTTGAGTGGCATCTGACGGCCCCCAGTTGGTCACGGTAAGCGTGTAGGTGAGGTCGTCGCCGGCCTCCACCGGGTCGGGGCTGTCTTTCTTGACGATCTCCAGATCGGCCTCTTCTTCGTGCTCCAGGGGCGTGGGCCAGGCGACCAGTCCGAAGGCCCTCTGCTGAGGCCCGAAGCTGTCCTGGACCCGGCCCTCGATGTTGAGCATCCCGCCCAGGGGGATGGTGTCCGGGTCGATGAGGCGGCGGTCACGTACCAGCCCCTCAACGTCCGGGTCATCGGGGGCCTCCCAGATGATGGGGAGGGTCTGCCCGACGAAAGAGCACGTGGCTATCTGGTCGTCGCCGACGTACAGTGCAGGTATGGTGGCGAAGGGGTTCGGATTCCGCAGGTCCCAGAAGTCGTCGGTTACGGGGATCATCCACAGGTATCCCTTGGCATCCCCATCGGTCCATGAGCCCTCGGCGACCTCTACCTTATAGACTGTTCCCTGGGGCACCTGTCCCCAGGGGTTGGGAGCCTCGGTTACCACATCCCCTTCTTGAAAGCCGTGGCCACCGGGGTCATACCCCTCGTTGAAGGCTATTACGTACGGGAACTCGCCACGGGGCTGATCGCTAAGGATGACGGTTGTCGAAGCGTCCGTCCATGGGCCCCATTCATAGGTAACGGTTGTGGGCTCGATGGGCGCAACGAAGGCAGCCAGGGGATTGACCCCCCCGCCCGGCAGTGTGGTCCTGATGTGCGGCTGGCACGGGAGCCAGCCGCGATTGGCGTATTCCGTGAGCGTCTCGTTGTAGTCGGCCATCACGTAGTAGTTGTCGATCAACGTTCCGATGGGGTAGGTGGAGATCGGGATGGCTGTGTGGAAGTTGCCGCGCCCGAAGATCGGCTCCGGGAGTACCAGCCTGGCGTCGATCAGATCGGCGTCGGCATCCGCCACAATCGCGTAGACACATGTCATTCCGTCCGGCCACTGGATTGGGTCATCGGGTATGAAACCGGCCGGTGGTATCCTCTTCATGTCGGTGCTGGCGGACACCTCCCATGGCAGCGGAGGGGCCGTGTAAACGCCCCAGTTGGGGATGGGATTCCAAAACCCGGGAGACATCTGGCTGTTGTCGGCCGCGAAAGGCGTGGGATGGTTGTTGGGGGTGATGCCTGTGGTGAGGGGATCCATCGGGTTGTTCCTGCGCTGGTCATCGAGTCTGCCGAAGTCGATGACCCTGTCATCCACGACTATGTCGATATATGGTTTCGCATTCGGGATGACCTCGATAGTCCACTGGCCCTGGTTGAAAAGCATGTTGTTGTCGTAGACCGTGATACTGACCGTGTAGGTGCCTGCCCGCGAACGCGAGAACAGCTTGGTAAGTCTGGACCCGGACGAAGCTGTGCCCGAGTCAACGGTCCGGATGCCAGAGAGAGGATCCCCCTCGACCGACCAGAAGTACTTCATGGGGAACCCCTCGGGGTCTTCAATTGTCGCGGACAGCATTATCCCTTCGCTGTGCAACTGGCTCGCCTTGATGGGGCCGATGAGCAACTGTTGCACCGAACCGCTCTCCATCTGGCTCACCAGCGGCGGAATCTGGGTCGGGTCGACGGGTACAATGCTCTGGTTGACTCCGGCGGGCACTTCAGCGCCGATGCTGACGGCGGGCCTGAAGTCTGTAGTTTCGACTATCTCTCTGCCCGGGAAGTCCATGTATATATCGGTGAGGAGGTCTGTGCTCTCCGCCCAGTAGTCTCTGATTGTGATGGTCTGGTCGACGATTCCGTCGTCGGCTCCCTCGAAGAGTACCGGTATGTCGAACCACAGACTGTTGGCCACTCCGGGCTGCGGGCGGGGGTAGCTGACAACGAAGTGGTAGCGTCCGGGTAGCAGCTCCATGATGCGGGACTCGCCGCGCTTCAGCTGCACGCCCCCGGGGGGAAGAGGCCGGCTGGCAATGACGATATCGCCGTCCTCCGCATCGATCGGGACTACCGGCCCGGCCACGTACATCACCGTGATGGGGACGTCTGTCTCATCAAGCTCCTGTTCGTTCAATATGCGCACGGTGGACTTGCCGGCGTAGAAGACGCCGTACAGTGACAGATGGTATGTCTCCACGGATATGAAATCGCCGTCAATGGTTCCTCCCAGATTCTCCCACTGCCCGGTCTCGTCGTCCCATACGCCGATGTAGAGGTCCAGGTTCTCTTCGCCGGGTGGAATCGGCAGCGTGATAGTCACCGGCTCGTCGAAGACGAGGCCGGAAGGCCTGATAGAGAAGACCTGGCCCACAGGGGCTTGGCCGAACGGAGAATCCGACGGCAAGTCTTCCGCAACGCCGACGGATATCGATGTCTTGTCATCGATGGCATTCGGCGGAATGTCCAGCGAGGCCCCGTGTAACTCGGCATCGTCATCCTCGACCAGCAGCACGCCTCCGGCAGAGGGGACGATCTCCGATGACGTCAGTGTGGTGGTAGCGACGCCGCTTTCCTCTGGCCCTTCGGACTCACCTTCCTTGCCGTTACAGCTACAAGCGAACGTCATGGAAGTTGCCACCAGGGCAATGGTGAGCAGGATAGAAACCAAACCGCGTTTGTAGGACATGATACCCCCTATCCGGATGACTATGCGCTACGAGCCATATAAGGGCAGGGTAATTCGTGGACGTGCGATTGTCAACGCCGCCAGGCTGCGAGCGAGTAGTCTGGCCCTTTGACGGATTCGTTAACCTCCTGGGCCTCTATCGTTTCAATATGGTGACAGGTTCCCGTCTAGTCCTGATAGCCTCCTTTAGTAGCCAATTGCACATCAGGGCCTTGACTGGAGGCGAGAAGTAGAGTGACCTCGCGTTGTGCGGACATCCTCTTACGCACCTCATACACCCCAGGCAAGCTTTTCGGGCCTCGTTGCTCTTGTGCCGTTTTGTCTGGGGATCTATGGCACCCATGGGGCAGGATGTTACACAGAGCCCGCAGTCCTGGCAGTTTTCCGGATGGAAGGTCGGGGCCGGTGGCTCGTCCGGCATCATCTGCACAATGATATTGCGCTTACCGGGAACGTCTTCAGCCTTTATCTGTTTGAGGTTGTCCCTGCTATTGCGTATCTGTTCTCCGAAGTCGACGGCCTTGAGTCGGTCCTGCTCGTCAGGTCTGCCTTGCGATATCGGTAGCTGGGACGAGAAGGAGTGCTCACCTATGAATGCTCCAGCCCCGATAACACTGTAATTGCTCCGGTCAAGCAATGAAACGAGCTGCTTCAGCGCCATGTCAAAACCCCGGTTACCGTAGACAACAACAGCTATCGTCGCTTTGCCCTTCCCATCGATCTTCTGGAAATGCTCCATAAGGAACCTGGGTATCTTGCCAACATACACAGGCATGCCGATGATGACGAAATCCGTATCATCAGCCCGGGGGCGTGAGTTATTGAAGAAATCCTCTCGTTCCTTGATATTGGCGAGGTTGATGCACAAAGGGGTATCTTGCCCCAGTCCACGGGATATGTGTTGAACTACGGTTCCGGTCGTATTGGTAGGGGAGAAATATATCGCCTCTACATTCGGCTGGCTCAAGACGACCTCATTTTTCAATCTGTTCACCGGGCGATTTCTGAAGATGTGCGTGGCGCTGCGCGCCGGCAGGCAACGGTGACCGGCGGGTCGTCATTTGCCGGACCTTTTCCTGCCGATCAAATAGGACATGCCCCAGATGAATGACAGCCTGCCCAAGTCGACGCCCGCCTCTTTCAGGGGTATGTGCCTCACATCGTCAACACCCAGCTGTCCAACCTTCTCAAGAAGTCCAGGGATGTTCTTCACTTGGTATCCCCTGGGGAAGAGGTCACAAACGAGGAGGGTCCCGCCCGGAGGCAGGACTCGGAGGGCTTCCGCAATCAGGATAGTCCGGTCAGGGACCTTGATCTCATGAAAGGCGAAGGCGCTCACCACCAGCTGAAACTCACCGTCCTCAAAAGGTAGCTCCAGCGCACTGCCATGCTGGAATACGCAACGATCTCTCACCTTCACTATCGCCGCGTTCTGTTCGGCGCGCTCCTTGTTCAGACCCCACGAAGCCCACGAAGTCGACCATATGTCGACGCCGGTCACGTGGGCTTCGGGAAACTCTCTGGCTATGGGCACCGCCAGGCGACCGCCGCCTGTCCCGATGTCCAGGACCTTTCCCTTGCCATCCCAGCATGTCCTCAGGAGATTCAGGAGACTGCTTTCCAGAGCTCGCAGATTCGCCGGATACCCCACGGAACCCATGGAATCCCAGAAGAGGCTGACGGCGATCAGCAATAGACCGAAGAACCAGCATACGGCGAACTGCCAGGCGGAGTAGGACAGCACCGTGAACGCTATCGCCAGTGCCGTGACCGCGAGGCCAGACCCGGCCAGCGCCAAGGTGATATACTGACTGCCTTCAAACCCATAGGATGGTGCCTCCGCTTTGGCGTCCATGAGAACCCTCCAGGCATACCGGCTTGCTCGGGGCCATTGTACCACTGGAGCTGTGCGCCGACCATCTTCAGCCCTTGCGAAAAGACACCCCCGGGGGGTAAGATGGCGCAGCCCGGGCGTTGGCAAACGCCGGTTTCTTGCGGAGGGCGTCTAAATGGCAGAGGACAGGATCGAGTACAAGTGTGGATACAAGTACCAGCTCGCGGCGGAGCACGTTGCTGACGTGGGCGTGATTCCCAGGAGCGACATTCTGACGGACTACATAGACCTGACCACCGACGGGCGGCTGACCATCAAGAGGGGCTATGCCTGGGATGGCCCTTCAGGCCCCACAATCGACACCTCTACGTTCATGCGCGGCTCCCTGGTCCACGATGCCCTGTACCAGTTGATGCGTCACGGCCTCATCGGCAAAGAAGAGTGGAGAGAGCAGGCCGACAAAGAGATGAGGAGAATCTGCCGCGAGGACGGCATGTGCAGGATGAGGGCGTGGTGGGTATACTGGGCGGTCCGCCTGTTCGCGGACAAGGCTGCGTCCAGGGAGAAGAGAAAGAAGGTGAAGGTAGCCCCGTAGCTGTCGCCGATGAGGGCAGTCTGGCGCGGGGGATGGCGGCTGTACGAGGGATTAGGGATCGGGGATAGTAATATGGCGACCCCGATGGGATTCGAACCCACGATCTTCGGCGTGACAGGCCGATATGTTAGACCGCTACACCACGGGGCCGCGCTACCTTTGGATCGCTTCAGATTCTAGCAACTGCCCCTCTCTATTGTCAAGGCGAGTAGTCCTTGACAAAACCTGATATCGTGTTCGTCGGGTCGAGCCTCATCCAGGTTGACGCAGCTTGGGCGAGAGGGTATAATCCCTACTGTTCCACTCAGGATTACTACCATGAGATTCTCGAGCAAGGCTCACTATGGCCTGCGGGCGGCCCTGGTGCTGGCAGGCAGCTACCGTTCGGGGCCCGTGCCGCTATCGGAGATAGCCAGGGATGAGGGGATATCTCTCGCCTACCTGGAGCAACTGGCGGCGCGGCTGCGCAAGGCCGGTGTTGTCGTGAGCACACGCGGGGCGCGAGGCGGCTACACGTTGGCAGCCGATCCGGCGTCCATCACAGCAGGACAGGTCCTTCGCGCACTGGACGAGAATCTTGCCCCGGCGGAGTGCGTCGCTGAAGCGAGGTCGTCGGGCGGGTGCGGCAGGGAGGAGGCCTGCTCGTCGAGGCCGCTCTGGGAGCAGGTGCGGGATAGCGTGGCGGGCGTGCTCGACAGCACGACCCTCGCCGATCTCTGTGCGACGCCGGGTGGCATCCCCGGAGAAGAATCTTCTGTTGAGAGGAAGAGGTGAAGAGCAGACAGGTATACATGGACCACGCGGCGACAACGCCCGTCCACCCGCAGGTGCTGGAGGCGATGCTTCCGTACTTCAGCGAGCGGTTCGGCAATCCCTCCGGCCTGTACTCGCTGGCTCGTGACGCGGGCAAGGCGGTCGATGAGGCGCGGGCGTCGGTGGCGGGGGTGCTGGGGTGCACGCCGACGGAGGTCATATTCACCAGCGGCGGTACCGAATCGGACAGCGCGGCGATCAGAGGCGCGGCCTTCGCGTTGAAGGAAAAGGGCAATCACATAATCACGTCGGCTGTCGAGCACCACGCGGTGATCAACACATGCAAGACCCTGGAGGGGTTTGGATTCGACGTCACGTATCTCCCCGTCGACCGCTACGGCCTCGTCAGCCCCGATACCTTGGAGAAGGCGATCACCGATCGGACCGTCGTGGTGAGCATCATGCTGGCCAACAATGAGATCGGCACGATAGAGCCGGTGGCCGAGCTTACGCGAGCAGCCAGATCGAAGAAGCCGGCCGTCGTCTTCCATACGGACGCCGTGCAAGGTGCAGGCGCGCTTGACATAAATGTAGACAGGCTGGGAGTGGACATGCTCAGCCTGTCCGCCCACAAGTTCCACGGGCCGAAGGGTGTCGGTATTCTCTACGTCAGAGACGGCACGGCATTCGTGCCGCAGCAGGCTGGCGGGGGGCAGGAGAGGGAGCGGAGGGCCGGTACGGAGAACGTCCCCGGTATTGTGGGCGCAGCCAAGGCCCTGCAGATCACAGCCGAGAACAGGGAAGCGAACAACCGTCATTCCAGTGCGCTGCGCGATAGGCTGATCGAGGGGATACTCGGAGAGGTCGATGGTGGTGTGCTGAACGGCCATCCTGAGCAGCGACTTCCCAACAACGTGAACGTATCGTTCAAGTACGTGGAAGGGGAGGCGATCCTGATCAACCTCGATCTGATGGGCATCGCCGCCTCCACGGGCAGCGCCTGCGCGTCCGGCGCGGCTGAGCCATCGCATGTGCTGCTGGCCACAGGACTGGCCCCGGAGCTGGCATATGGCAGCCTGCGGCTCACCGTAGGGCCGGACAACACGCAGGAGGACGCCGACTACGTCCTGTCAGTACTCCCGGGGATTGTGAAGAGGCTGCAGGCGATGTCGCCCCTGGCGACCATGGCTGAGGGGGGAGGTGAGGCCGGTGTATAGCGACAAGGTGCTTGACCACTTCACCAACCCGCGAAACGCCGGACCAATGCCGGACGCGAACGGCATCGGCACGTCGGGGGACCCCGGCTGCGGCGACGTTGTCAAGATTTTCGTGAAGGTCAACGGCGACCGCATCGACGACGTCAGGTTCCAGACGTTCGGGTGTGGTTCGGCCATCGCGACGTCGAGCATGGTCACCGAGCTGGTCAAGGGCAAGACGCTCGATGAGGCACGGGCGGTGACCAATATGGATGTCGCCGAAGCCCTGGACGGCCTCCCTGAGAACAAGCTGCACTGCTCGAATATGGCGGCTGACGCCATGCACGCGGCGCTCGATGACTACGAGCGAAGCAAAGGGCCTCAGGCGGACTGAGGCTCTGCGGTCAATCATAGGACGCGCATTTGCCCCACCGGCTACCCCCGACACATGTCGAGCGAACTCAGGTTGGGTTGCCCGAGTGCTCGAATTCGGCGATAATAGTCTGGTTGTCTCGGTCTGGGACCAGACCGGCGTGAGATCACAACAGACGATTGTTCTCTGGAGGACTTTCTAGTGACTGAGCAGGCGCTTTCGGGATTGAAGGTAGTGGAGTACGGCAGCTTCATTTCGGCCCCCTATTGCTCCAAGCTGATGGCTGACCTGGGTGCCGATGTGGTCAAGATCGAGGACCCGGACGGGGGCGACGAGTCCAGGCAATACGGGCCGTTCGCCGGCGACGTTCCTGATCCCGAGAAGAGCGGCCTGTTCTTGTACCTCAACTGCAACAAGCTGGGTGTGACGCTGGATATCAGGACTGAGGCGGGCAGGAAGCTTCTGAAGGAGCTGCTGAAGGACGCCGACGTATTCGTCGAGAACTCGCCGCCTGGCACAATGGCCGGTCTCGGCCTGGGCTATGCCGATCTCAAGGAATTGAATCCGCGTCTGATCGCGACGTCTATCACCGCGTTCGGACAGGACGGGCCGTACAGGGACTACAAGGCTTATGCCTTGAACACGGCCGGGATCGGCGGACAGAGCATGCGCACCGGCGAGCTATACCGGCCACCGGTGGCCCCGGCTCTGTCCCAGAGCCACTACCAGAGTGGTGCCATGGGGGCGACGGCGACCATGGGAGCTATCTTCGCCAGGAACAAGACGGGCGAGGGCCAGCACGTGGACATCTCGGAGGCGGATGTGTGGGCCACGATTCATCACGGTCATGGAGTGCACCTCGGTGTCTTCGAGGGCCGCAAGAGCATCAGGGCTGGTCACCGCACCATCAGCGTCTACCCCTGGTGTATCCTGCCGTGCAAGGATGGGTACATGTGCCTGATCGCGATTCAGGGCTATCAGTGGAAGCGCTTCCTGGAGGCCATGGGCTCACCCGAGTGGATGAAGGAGGAGCGGTTCCGGGACCGCATATCGATGGCGCTGTTCCACGCCGATGAGGCCGATGCTCTGGTGACGGCGTGGCTCATAGACCATACCAAGGACGAGATATTCGAGATATGCCGCCGCGATCAGATCACCTTCGCGCCCGTGCGGGACATCGACGAGGTGGCTCATGCACCCCACTTCGTCGAGCGAGGGTACTTCGTGGATATGGCGAGGGAAGACACGGGAACCCTCAAGTACCCCGGTGCGCCTTATCAGCTATCGGGGACGCCCTGGAAGCTGAGCCGACCGGCCCCGATGCTCGGAGAGCACAACGAGGAGGTCTTCTGCGGCCGGCTCGGGCATACGAAGGCGGAGATTGACAAGCTGAAGGCCGCGGGCGCTATCTAGAGCAATCGAGGGAGACACAGCGAACATGTCGACTTATCCGTTGGAGGACTACCGAGTCGTTGACTTCTCGTGGGTCTGGGCCGGCCCCCTGTTGGGCATGATCCTCGCGGACATGGGAGCGGAAGTCGTAAAAGTCGAGACGAACAAGAAGCTGGACAGCGCACGGCTGACTCCCGGACGTTCCACGGTCGGACCCGAGACCGACTTCATATTCCACAGCATGAACCGCAACAAGCTGGGCGTGACCGTGGACATGACGGACCCGCGCGGCTTCGAGCTGATCAGGGAGCTGATCAAGATCAGCGATGTGGCACTCGACAACTTCTCGCCGAAGGGCCTGAGGCGGCTGGGACTGCAGTATGAAGTCCTGAGCGAGATCAATCCCAGGCTGGTGATGGTATCGCTGCCTGCCGCCGGCCAGCACGGCCCGCTGTCCGATATCGTGACCTATGCCCCGTCTCTGGGCGCTCTTTGCGGCTATTCGAGCCTCCTCGGCTATCCCGGCGAACGAGTGCTCGGCGAGCAGACGCCGTATCTGGACGTCAACTCCTCGATACACGGCGCGTTTGCCGTGCTTGCCGCGCTGTACCACCGCGGGAAGACCGGTAAGGGCCAGTACATAGACATGGCCCAGATCGAGACCGGGGCGTCGGTGATCGGTGAGGCGTTCATGGAGTACTTCATGAACGGGAGGGTGATGGGGACGAACGGCAATCGGACTCCCAATATGGTGCCTCACAACAACTACCCCTGCATCGGCGAGGAGAAATGGGTCTCGATCGCGGTGAAGACCGAAGAGGAGTGGCGGGCCTTCTGTAAGGCCATCGGCAGCCCGGAGTGGACGCGTGACGAGAGGTTCAACGATCGGTCCGGCAGGAAACAGAACGAGGAGGAGCTCGACGCCCTGGTGTCAGCGTGGACGATCGGGCATGCCGAGTACGAGGTGATGGAGATCCTGCAGAAGGCCGGGGTGGCCGCTGTCCCCTGCCTGGACTTGATGGAACGCTTCTCCGACCCCCATTTCGAGGCGCGCGGCATTCACCTGCAGGTCGAGCACCCCGCGACCGGCGTCGATATAATCGCCGGCATCCCGCACAAGATGAGCGCGACGCCATGTGACGTGCACCGGCCTGCGCCGATGCTCGGACAGCACAACGAGTATGTGTTCGGGACGCTGCTGGGCAGGTCGAAGGAAGAGATCGATCGGCTGGTCGAGGAACAGGTCATCTACTAGTCGGCGAAGCCTTGCACCGGCCTGTCACCTCGGCAGGCCCAGACCCCTCGTGGCGATTACCATCCGGTTGACTTCAGACGTTCCTGCTCCGATCGTGTCGCCCACGGAGAACATGTAGACGGTCTGCGCCATACCCCGCAGCAGTGCCCTGGGCCCGGATTCCACCTGTCCGTAGAGCCCCTCGACGTTGACCGCGAACTGCGCGAGCCGCTGTCCCATCTCCGCCGTGAAGTTCTTGGTGGCGGAGGCTTCGTAGCCGGGGATCTGGCCCTGGTCCTCCATGGCCGCGATGTTGTAGCACATGAGGCGGCCAAGCTCGCACTCTATGGCAAACTCGGCGATCTTGTTGCGGATGACGGGGTCTTCACTGAGCAACTTCCCGTTGCGCTTCGTGGTCTTGCAGTACTCGATCACCTCGTCCAGCAGGCGCTTGTTCCTGCCGAGGAAGTCGATGCCGGCGGTGCGCTCGAAGGAAAGGGCGGTCATGATGACGCGCCAGCCGTCGTTCTCCTGGCCGACCAGGTTCTCCGCCGGCACGTGCACGTCGTCATAGAAGACCTCGGAGTTCTCCAGGTTACCGGCCAGGTTGAGGAGTGGATTGACCGTGACGCCTGGTGTCTTCATGTCCACGAGGAGCACGCTGATGCCCTTGTGCCTGGGCGCGTCGGGGTCGGTGCGCACTCCGAGCCAGCACCAGTCGGCCCGGTGCGCGGCGCTGGTCCAGACCTTCTGGCCGTTCACGATGTACTCATCGCCTTTTCGGACGGCCCTGGTCTTCAGCGCAGCCAGGTCGGTACCAGCCTCGGGCTCGCTGTATCCGGTGCACCAGTAGACCTCGCCGCTTGCGATCCCCGGGAGGTGCTTCTTCTTCTGCTCCTCCGTCCCGAACAGTATCAGAGACTGCCCGATCCAACTCACCCCGCCCACGCCCATGTCGCCGCCCGGTATGATGTTGTACGCCATCTCCTCGCGGTAGACGAGGTACTGTGTCTTGGTCGCGGCCATGCCGCCGAATTCCCTGGGCCACGCCATCGTTAGCCAGCCTCGCTGGGCCAGCTTCCTGGATACCTTCTTGGCTACTTCCCAGCCCTCGTCGGTACCGTACTCTTCGGCGTAGCCGCCGCCGGTCCACTCCGGTGGTATGTCGGTCTTGGCGAACTCCTTCATCTGCCGGCGCAACTCATCTTGCTCGGGCGTGAACGAGAAATCCATGGAATCGGGCTCCTTCTCCAGACTCGCGGTGTGGTCGACCCAATCGCATGGTCAACCCTATCGATTCTAGCACAGAGGAACGTCGGGCTCAAACGGCGTGTGGTCTCGCAGCAATGGTCGAAGGCCCAGGCTTGGCAATCGGGGCTGGCTCGCTCGACAACCCACGCTCGATGTGTTATCATTTCATATCGTTCCGGCATTCATTGGCCGGGACTCGTGTGCTGAAAATGCTGTCAAACCTAAGAAGGGGGACTCAATATGGAGCAGCGTCACATGGTGGACATCCCGATCGGGACCACGGCCAGGAGTTCGGGCAGAGCGCCCATCGATGGAGACTACGAGTTCGTAGAGCACATCGCTGCTTCAAACTGTAAGCCTACCGGCAACGACGCGAAGATACATCTCGGCAGGGGCGAGATGATTCCGCGATGCAAGAAGTGTGGCAAGCGCGGGATCTGGAAGCTGGCCGAGATCAGTTTCGACATACCCCCCGAGAAGAACGTGACCGACTGGGTCGTGAAGACGGTCAGGGGCGATCGGGCTGACCTACCTTACCCCGCAGGGAACAAGAAGTAGGCCGGGCGCGGCCTTTGGCCAGCGCTGCCGCAATCCTCTGGGACTACATGCACTTCAGTATGCCTCTCGCCCACGGGCAGTCCCCGCATGGCTGCGTATACTCATAGCAGTCCTTGCGGAACACCGGGGCCATGAGCGCGAAGCATCCGTCCTGGTGAGGGCAATCGCCGCAGGGGGCGAAGTCGAACCTGTCCACATTCCTTCGGAACGAGCGGTACTCTCTCGAGTTCCATATGTCCATGAAGTCGCGCTCCCGCACATTGCCGAAGGTCACCGCCGTGATGCTCTTCTCCCTGCTGTTCACATAGCACATGTATGAGTGGTAGAGGTTGTTGCAGGGCCTGACGTACCCGTCCCAGCTGATGAATGCGATCCTGTCCTTTATGAAACCGCACTCGCGCTCGCTGTTCGGGATCAGCGGCGGCAGGTCGAGCTCGATTCCGTGTTTCTTCGCCCGGCGAGCGGCCTCCTCGAAGACCTTCCCGACGCGCGCTATCTCGGCCCCGTCGCGCGGGATGAGGTTCTTGAGGCTCATCAGGACCTTCTCCTCGCGGGCCTTCGCCACGACCTCGTCGAGCAGCTCGAACTTCTTGCCCATGCTCTCGTCGTAGCCCCTGACCATGCTGCGCTGTGGCCTGCCTGACCGCAGCTTGTCCTTCAACGGGGGCACGCCGAACAGAGCGTTGGCGTAGTTCTCCACATCGGGAGTCTCGAAGTCCATGTGGAGATCGCGACGCTTGGCCTCGGCCTTGGCCTCCTCGAACAGGGCGATTGCCTTGTCCGAGTTCTTGTCATAGAGCACCTGCTCATCCATCTTGAGCGTGTGGGGGAGCAGGTTGCTTACTATGATGAAGCTAGCGCCGTGCTTCGCCGCGAGGTCAACAACATCGGGCAGCTCGTCCACATTGTCCTTCATGGCCACGAACTCGAAGCCGAGCCGGGGAGTAGCGCTGTTGAGACGCTGCTTGACCGTGTTCACCAGGTCGATGTTCTTCAGTACGTCGTCGAAGTTGGCACCGTCGCGAATCCTGTTGTAGGTGGCGGCACAGGCCCCGTCCAATGAGATGACGAGGTCGTCGAGTCCCGATTCGACGAGCCTCTGCGCGTTCTGCTCGTCGATCATGGTAGCATTGGTGGTCAGGCTGAATGTCCCGCCTGGGGGCAGGTGCTGCTTGGCGAGCCTGATCATCTCGAAAACGCTTTCGTTCAGCAGGGGCTCGCCGATGCCGATGATGTTGACCGTCTCGATCTGCGGCAGCGCGGGCAGCAGGGCCTTGAAGGTCTCCAGGCTCATATCGCCGGACTCCCCGTTCCAGACCTTGCGTACACACATGCCGCAGTCGAGATTGCAGCGTGTTGTTACTTCGACGTTAAACTTCCTGGGCTTGTCTTCCGTCACCAAGACGCTCCTGGTTCGTGGATGGCTGGGGCCTTTCCGTGGCGTTCAGGCACGAATAAATTGTATCATTCTACGGGCGTAGCTTCAACGAGGGTGGGCGCGGGCTGTGGGCCGGGCGAGAAACGGGGCTCGCTTGCTCTGCAAGCGAGCCCCGTTGCGATCGTTAGCTTGCCGGCGCAACTATAACCTGCGGCGCACCAGGTACGAAGCGAGGAACTTCCTGTCGATGTTGGGCGTGCGGTACAGCAGGAAGATCAGAGAGTCGCGGTACATCAGCTCGAGGGGCCAGCCTTCCTCTCTCTCGATGCCTCGGGCACCCATGAGTTCGATAGCCTTACGGCAGCCGTCGATCGCCGAGGGTGCGGCCATGCGGAACGCCAGGATGCCCCACTTGCCCTGCAAGGCCTCGGGGTCACCGGCATCGTAGAGCTTGTTGGCCTTGGCGGTTATGGCGCGAGATGCCTCAGCGTTGACCCACATGTCGGCGATGGGGAAATGGACACCCTGGTACTCGATTATGGGGTGGTCCCATCTGATGGTGGACTTAGTGTAGTCCACGGCTATCTCAATGGCGGCCTCGCATACCCCGACCGCCTGGAAGGCCTGGTTGCACATGTGCTTGTTCATGCCATCGACCAGGGCGTGGATGCCCTTGCCCTCCGGCGAGGCGAGGTATTTCTTATTCAGCCTGAGGTCCTTCATGAGTATCTCGTAGCGGGCACAGCCCCAGCGTGCGCCCATGAGATCACCCTCGCGCCCTCTGATGATTCCATCCCAGTCGTCGTCGACAATGAACAGGGTCAGGCCACTGGTCCGCTTCGTGGTGTCGGTCTTGAGCAGTGCGAGATGCCACTGTAGACCAACAGGTCCGGGGCTGCACATCGCCATCCACCACTTGGGGCCGTTCAGGATATAGTCGTCGCCGTCCTTGACGGCGCTGCCGCGCATCCCGCCCATGTCGACGCCGGATTCAGGGTCCGTGGCCCAGACGGTGCAGAAGCCGCCGTCCAACGTCCGTTTGTAGTACTCCTTCTTGATCTCCTGGTCGGGGACCCAGTGCTCCAGGATATGGCACCAGGGCTCGCCATAGGCAAAGCCGTCGTCGAGCCTGGGAGTGTAACCCATCTTGGATACCTCTGCGGAGAAGAGGCCGCACTGGTACAGGCTCCAGCCGGGCCCGCCGTATTCCTTAGGTATAACCCTGCCGTAGAAGCCGGCCTCGATTATGGCCTTGTTCAAGCCATAGTAGACGTCTGACATCTCGGTCATAGCCAGCACTCCACCCAGACGATCAAGGCCGCGGCGGTTGGGCAACCACCATTCCTCGATGATGTCGCGAGCCACCTCTAGCTTCTCGTACATCTCGGGGGTCCACTCGTCGGGATGGTCGTAGGGGTCGTAGATATTGAGCTTGAACAGGTCCTTGTCCATTAAGTCTGCCTCCTTAGGAATAGGTTGAATTCCAGTTCTGCTCTGTCTGTTCTTCCGGCTGTGACAAGTGCAACACAGACAATCTAGTTTAATTAGTTTTGTGAGTTGGGTCAAGCTGCGTGCTGGTGTCGCAAGCGTGGGGACGTAGCCGGCGTCCCTTGACACCCATCGTGCGAGTTGGTAGACTGCGCCAAGCTGGCCGTGAGTAGCTGAGCATGAGCCTATCCGAGTTCCTTGAGGTATTCTTCCTGGCCGCCACTCCGATCGGCGAACTGCGGGCCGCCATACCGGTTGCGATACTGGACCTGGATATATCCTGGCCCCTCGCTTTCGTGGTCGCCTACGCGGGAAACCTGCTTCCCATACCCTTTATCCTGCTATTGCTGGGGCCGGCCGCCAGCATCGTAGGCAGGGTGAAGATACTCGGCCGGATCATCGATTGGGTCTTCAGCATGTCGAGGCGTCGTGGAGGCATCGTCGAGCGATACGGCTGGGTGGGCCTGGTGCTGTTCGTGGCAATCCCGCTGCCGATAACCGGTGCCTGGACGGGGTCGATCGTGGCGTTCCTTCTGGGCATGCCGTTCAAGAAGGCGATGCCTGCGATCATGCTGGGGGTGTTCATCGCCGGGGTCGTCGTGATGGCGCTCACGAAGCTGGGCTGGGTGGGAGGCGTGGTGGCGGGCGTGGTGCTCTTCACGATAGTCCTCGCCAGGTTCTGGCAGACGCAGCATCGCCCTCGGGTTGGCGAGGTCGAGTAGACGACCATTTGCTGTGGCTGACCCAACGGTGTAGCATAGGACGTGAGGCGACTGCGATGAAGAGTGACTTCGTAACAGCGATACGCAAGAACCATGCCCTCGAGCATGCCACGATCGCGGTGCTGATGTCGAGACTCGGCCCGGGAGTCCGATTGATGGGCCGGGCGGCACCTGATGGCTTCTATGTGTACGGAAACGTGACCGCCGAGGCCGTGTCGGATGCCGCGAACGAGGGCCTGGCGAGACTGAAGAAGGGCGAGCACAGCCTCGCCGTTTCGCCCCTTTGCGGCACGAATCTGGTTGTGGCCGGGTTGCTGGCGGGAGTGGCGTCGATGATCGCGATGCGTGGCAAGAGGGGCTGGAGCAGCCTTCCGGAGGTCGTCCTGGCCACTACGCTTGGCGTCCTGATCGCACAGCCCCTCGGGAGGGCCGCGCAAAAGCACGTCACGACGTTACCCAACCTCGATGGCGTCGCCATTGTCGGCGTTACCAGTGACAAGCATGGCAGGTACAGCCGCTTCAAGATAAGAACGGAGCAGGGCTAGGGCCCTGCTCCGTTCGATACGTTCGTCCTGTCTCAGCGCATTCCCGGACTAGCTTGCCAGCAGCTCCTTCACCTTGGCTACGAAGGGCGGAAGGATCTTCTTGTAGTCGCCGACCACTCCGTATTGCGCCACCTTGAAGATGTTGGCCTCGGGGTCCTTGTTGATGGCCACTATGTTCTTGGAGCCGGAGCATCCGGAGAGGTGCTGGCTCGCTCCGGAGATGCCGATCGCGATGTAGAGCGTTGGCGTGACGATCTTGCCCGTCAGTCCTACCTGGATCGTGGTGGGCACCCACCCTGAGTCACACGGCGGCCTGGTTGCGCCCATAGCGCCGCCGAGCATCTTAGCCAGCTCCTGGAGCTGTGGGAAGTTCTCGGGCCCGCCGATTCCTCTGCCGCCGCAGACTACGACCTCGGCGTCCTCGAGCTTGACTCCCTCAACCTCGGTCATCTTCCTCTCGACGAACTGTTGCCTTGCCTGGGAGGCATCGAGCCCGGCGTCGTAGTTGATGATCTCGCCGCTGCGGGAGTCGTCCCGCTCCAAAGGCTCCTGAGATTTAGGCCTGACCGTAGCCATCTGGGGCTTCGTGTTCTCACAGACTATGATTGCGACGGCGTTGCCGCCGTATACCGGCTTGGTCATCTTCATCAGCTTGGTGCTGCCGTCGATGGCCAGGTCGATGCAGTCGGTGGCAAGGCCGGTGTCCATCTTGAAAGCCAGCCTCGGGGCCAGGTCGCGGCCTATCGCGTTCTGGGCCATAAGCAGTATGTTCGGCTTGATCTCCCCGCAGAGCTTGGCCATTGCTGCGGCGTAGGGATCGGTGGTGTATTCCTTCAAGAGAGGACTCTGAATCACATATACCTTGTCAGCGCCGAAGGCGACTGCGCCTTTGGGGGCGTCGCCGACATTATCACCGAGTACGACCGCAACCAGCTCCTCACCCAGCTCGCCGGCCAGCTTCTTGCCGATGCCGAGCAGCTCCGTGGACACAGAGGCCAGTTTGCCATCGGCGCATTCGCCAAGGATCAGCACTCCTTTTCCTTCTGCCATTGGTTGTACCTCCTAAATACTCGTGGGAACTGCTTAGATCAGCTTGATCTCTCTGAGCTTGAGGGCCAGCTTCACCGCCGTCTCTTCTTCGTTCTCACCCTCGATTACCTCGCATTTGGCCTCGCGGACCGGGATGAAGAGCTCGAGCATCTTGGTTCGGGCCCCTGCAGCGCCGATCTTGGAGGCGTCGGCACCGATGTCTCCGGCGGTCCAGACCGTTACCTTCTTCTTACCGGCTGCCATGATGCCCTTCAGGGTGGCGTACCTGGGCTCGCCGAGTTCGTTGCTGACCGTCATGACGGCCGGGAGCGGTACCTCAACGACCTCGTGCCCATCGGGTATGACACGCTCAACCTTGGCCTTGCCGTCCGTCGGCTCGATCTTCTGGACCGGCGTGACGCTCGGTAGGCCGAGGAGTTCAGCGAGGCCGGAGCCTACCTGGCCCATATCGAAGTCACCCGCCTGGCGACCGCACAGGATCAGGTCGTACTCGCCCATCTGCTTGATCGCCTGGGCGAGCGCATAGGCTGTGGACGCGCTGTCCGAATCGTTGAACGCGGGGTCGTTGAGCAGGAAAGCTTCGTCGGCACCCATGGCCAGACCGTGCTTGAGCACTTTCTCGGCCGACTGCTCGCCCATGCTCAGGACGCGCACAGTAGCACCCGTGGCGTCCTTGATGCGAAGCGCCGCCTCGACAGCGTTCTCATCAAAGGGGTTCATGACCGGTGGGTTGTCTTTCGCGGGGATCGCCCGCTTGGCGGCGGGATCGATGTTGAAGGCGGAAGCGGGAGTCTCAGGATCGGGGATCTCCTTGACACAGACGATTATGTTCACAGCCTCTCCTCCTATAGGCATGAAAATGGCTTCTGTCTGGTTGATCGGGGGAGATAACCTGTGACAAAGCCACCTACCAAGATAGCATAGGCATAATATGGTGTCAAGGAAACCTAGCTAAGGGCGACCGGGTGGCGGTCTGGAGAGCGATTGACAACCCAATTCGATTCGTGTACGCTTTCCGCACTCGAAACGGCAGGTGTCGCATATGACTGCACGGGAAAAGGCGGGAGACAAGAAGGCTATCGAGAGCCCGTACCAGGAGCTCTTGGCCTTGAGTAGGGTATCGGCTGCTGTGAGCGGCCTGCGGGACCTTGACGCGATTCTCGGGGTGGCGCTGGATACCGTACTAGATATGATGAATGGGGACATCGGCGGAATACTGCTGATTGACGAGCAGACCGGCATGCTGGCTTACAGGGTTCACCGGGGGCTATCAGACAGGTACGCGAGCGAGATGCAGCTTCGGGTGGGCGAGGGTGTAGCAGGGCGCGTGGCACAGACGGGCAGGGCCGTTCTGTTGGAGGATATCTCGATCGACTCCCGGGCCGCCTTGCCGGATTTGATCAGCACCGAGGGGCTGAAGGCTTTCGTGAGCGTACCACTGCGCTCCAAGGATTCCGTGCTCGGGGTGCTGAACGTCGCCAGCCGTCTGCCCCATGGTTTCACAAGGGACGACATGCACTTGCTTCACGCAATCGGCGATCAGGTTGGTGTCGCCATCGAGCAGGCCGAGCTGTACGATCGGCTAAGGAAAGGAAGGGAGCGATATCAGAGGTTGGCCCAGCACATCCTCGTGGCGCAGGAGGAGGAGAGGAAACGGGTCGCGCGTGAGTTGCACGACGAGACCAGCCAGACCCTGTCGGGACTGGCTCTGAGCCTGCAGGCCCTGGTCATGACGGCCGAGTCGTCCTATCAGATCGATGACAGCTTCCGGGAGCAGTTGAAGAAGGCGCAGTCGCTCGCGGCACGGGTGAGTACCGAGGTGGGACGGCTGATCCATGAGCTGCGGCCAACCCTACTGGACACTCTGGGACTGGTCCCCGCCATACGCCGGTTCGCGGAGGACATATTGCCGCCTATAGGGATAAACGTCATTGTCGAGGCGAGGGGCAACAACAGGCCGCTGCCTCCCGAGATCGAGGTCGGGTTGTTCCGTATAGCGCAGGGCACTATAGGGAACGTAGCCAAGCACTCGGCGGCGAAGAACGCGGCAGTGATGCTGGAGTACAAGCTGGACTATCTGACGATGCGCATCGAGGACGATGGTAAGGGTTTCGACGTGTCGAAGCTCACGAGTGTGGATGACATGGGCAGGGGCAGCGGCGTCTTCGGGATGAAAGAGAGAGTCAAGTTGATGGGTGGCGTCTGCAACATCGATTCGGAGCCGGGACAGGGAACCAAGATCAACGTGCGGATACCGCTGACACGGAGTGCACCTATTGGGGAAGATTAGGGTACTGGTGGTTGACGACCACACCATTGTGAGGGACGGGATATGCGCGTTGCTGGCGCTTGCCCCTGACATAGAGGTGGTTGGCGAGGCCGCCAACGGCCGCGAAGCGCTGGACATGGTGAATGAGCTGGCACCGAGCGTTGTGCTCATGGACATAGCGATGCCGGTGCTCGGGGGCCTGGAGGCGACACGCCGCATATGCAGGCAGTTCCCAGGGGTCAAGGTTTTGGCCCTCACCCAGTATGTAGACCAGGAGTATGTATTCCCGCTCATCGATGCCGGTGCCTGCGGGTTCATTTCAAAGACTGCCGCCTCATCTGAGTTGACGTCGGCGATACGGCACGTGTACGGGGGCGAGTCCTATCTGTCTCCCTCTGTGGCCAAGCTAATGGTGGAAGACTATCAGCAGGGCTCCGCCGCTCGGAGCAGAAGCGACCCCTATGAGCAACTGACCGACCGTGAGAGGGAGGTCCTCAAGCTTGTGGCCGAAGGGTACACTACCCAGGAAATCGCCGACGTTCTCGTAATCAGCCCCAAGACGGTGGAAGGACATAAGAGCAGCCTCATGGGGAAGCTGGGGCTGCATAACCGTGTAGACGTCGTCAAGTACGCTGTTCGCAAAGGTATCATAGACGTCTAACATATAGGGCAAAACCCCCGCATTCTTCCCGAAGACCAGTCCACAGTAGTCTCAATAGCTCGTCGTATGGCCTCGGATGAGGTCGTCCCTTCATCAGGACCCGAGGGAAAACCCCCGGTCGAATCGAGGGACAACGTCCCCACTAACCAAGGCGAACTCCCCCTACCGCAACTCCATATTGTGCTCTATAGTGTGGCAACCCTGGAGTATCGGAGGCTGCCCACGAGGTCGGACAGCCGAAAGGAGTGGAGAGATGGAGACGAAGAAGAGAATCCTCATAGTAGACGATGAGGCTCAGTTCTGCGACGGTCTGTGCACCGCACTGGAGACCCAGTCCTATGTCGTAGCGGTTGCCACGAGCAGGACGCAGGCACAGGAGATGGCCCATTCCGAAAAGCCGGATGGGGTCATCGTAGGTACCATCACCCCCAGAGGCGAGGCGTATCTCTTGCATCGCTGGTTCAGGCAGACGCCCCCGTTCCAGGATATACCCATGATCGTGATCGATGCTGCGCCGGAGCATAAGATGGTCAAGGGCTGGAGTAGGAGCGAAGGCCTGAGGATCGAGGCACAGGACTACTTCGCCAAGCCCGTGGACCCTCACGGTCTGGTGCCCCTGATCACCAAGATGGTGGACCTCGAGACGAAGAGGATCAGGGTGCTTGTAGTCGATGACCACGCCATTGTGAGAGATGGCATCAGGGCTCTGCTCGGCGTACAGAGAGACATACAGGTTGTGGGTGAGGCTGTCGATGGGGCCGATGCCGTCAGCAAAGCGCGCCAACTATCACCGGACGTGGTTCTGATGGACATCGTCATGCCGGGGATGAACGGCCTCGAGGCTACACAACAGATATGCAAGGAGTGCGAGAGAACAAAGGTGTTGATGCTGAGCCAGTACGACGATGAAGCGAACGTAGCGGCCAGCAGCCAGGTAGGTGCCTACGACTTCATCCCCAAAGGCAGTGCCAGCACGCAACTCCTGTCAGCCATCAGGTCTATGACCTGAGTGCCCGACCGCAAGCTTGGCCCAGCACGGCACGAGTCTAGGTAACCTGTGCCGCCTGGGTGAGTTGTGTCCGACAAGCACTGGCCAAGCGGCTCAATATGGAGGGCTGACTAGTGGAACCGGTCACGATTACGCTGAACGGCAGAGAAGTCAGTGGAAGGCCGGGGACTACCGTGCTCGAGTTGGCGCGCGAATCCGGCGTGGACATCCCGACACTGTGCCATGATCCGCGACTGACACCGATAGGAGCCTGTAGGATATGTCTCGTCGAAGACGAGCGATCCGGCAGGCTCCTCGCTTCCTGTGTGACGCCGATCGAGGCTGGGATGGTGATCAATACCCAGTCGGATAAGGTGCTCGACAGGCGCAAGACGATAGTGAAGCTCATGCTCGCCAGCCATCCCGATTCCTGCCTGGTCTGCGACAAAGGCAACGAGTGTGAACTGAGAAGGATTGCGGCCGACCTGGGCATCGGGGTCATCGACTTCTACAAGATTCCACAACCTTCACATATCGAAGAAGTCAATCCCTTTATCGAAAGGGACCTGAGCAAGTGTATCCTATGCGCCAAGTGTATCCGGGTGGACCACGAGATCGTGGTAGCGGGTGCAATCGACTACATGAACCGTGGTTTCGCTTCGAAGCCCGCCACGCTAGGCGACCATCCTCTCGAGGAATCAGAGTGCACCTTCTGCGGCACCTGCGTGGCCGTGTGTCCCACGGGTGCGCTAATGGAGAGGGATCGGGCGTACAGGGGTACCGCTCAGATGAAGGTGAAGACCATCTGTCCGCTCTGTGGGTGTGGCTGTCGCATTGTTCTCGACGTGAAAGACAACCGTATCGTAAGGGTCAGGCCGGATACCAATGGTAGCGTGAACGGCGGTGCGCTGTGCGTCAGGGGTAGCTACGGGTACGATTTCGTGCACAGCCCCGACAGACTGACGAAGCCTCTCGTTAGGAAGGAAGACGGGTTCGAAGAGGTCACGTGGGAGGAAGCTCTCGATCGTGTTGCTTCGGAGTTGAACCGGATCGGGGCCGAGCACGGCCCTGATTCTCTGGCGGCCCTCGGGTCGGCCAATTGCACCAACGAGGAGAACTACGTTCTCCAAAGATTTGTTCGTGCCGTGCTCGGCACGAACAACATAGACAACGGCACACGCCTGTACAACACGGCGAGCTACCTGGGCCTGGGCTGGACCTTGGGATTCCCCGGGTCCACGAGTACCCTGGATGGTCTCGAGCAGTCTGAAGTGATACTTGTAGCGGGGGCTGACCTCGAATCCTCGGCACCTGTCGTCGGCTACGCCGTCAAACGTGCTGTCAGGCACAACAACGCGAGACTGATTGTGGTGGACCCCAGGCTCACCAGACTTTCGAGATTCGCATACCTGCAGCTCCGGCCTGGAGTGGGGACGGATATCGCCTTGTTCAATGGCCTCGCCAACGTCATCGTCGACGAGGGGCTGATGGACGAGGAGTTCGTTGCCAGGAAGACGGACAATTTCGAGGCGTTGAAGACTACTCTAGGCACTTACACTCCCGAACATGTGGAGAGCCTGACCGGCGTGCCGGCAGATGCCATTCGAGAAGCTGCGCGCACCCTGGCGGGCGCGAATCGGGCGGCGATCGTATTCGGGAGCGGAATCACACAGCACACGGCAGGCACCGACGGCGTAACCGCACTCGCCAATCTGGCGATGCTGACGGGCAACGTCGGTCGCAGAGGCGGCCTCTATGTGATGCAACGCGACTGTAATGGCCAAGGGGCCTCGGATCTGGGGGCCTCCCCGGACTTGCTTCCGGGATACAAGTGTGTGGACAAGAGTAACGAAAGGGCCAGGTATGCCGAGCGCTGGGGAGTCGAGCTGCCTGCGGAGTCCGGTTTGACCCTGACGGAGATGATCGAAGCGGCAGGCCAAGGGCGAGTGAAGGCGATGTATGTAGTTGGAGAGGACCCGGTTTCGGTGCTACCCCAACCGGATGCCGTTGCCGCAGCACTGGGGGCGTTGGATTTCCTGGTTGTTCAAGACATGTTCATGACCGAGACGGCCAAGCTAGCACACGTGGTGCTGCCTGCCGCCAGCTTCGCTGAGAAGGAGGGCAGCTTCACCAACTTCGAGGGCCGGGTTCAGCGGCTGCAGCCGGCTATAGAGACGGTGGGGGAGAGCTTGCCGGACTGGGATATCATGATCCGCCTGGCGAAGGCCATGGGGAAGCCAATGCCGTACTCCACACCGCAGCAGGTGATGGATGAGATCGAGGAGATGGTGCAACTTTACCAGTCTGCGACGTCGGGCGCTGAGGCGACCGAGACGTATCGTGGGGAAGCGAGCAGAGGTCGCCTCGAAGCGAGGCGGCTGTACAAGGGGCATTTCCCCACCGGGTTCGGCCGCTTTTCTCCCGTGGAGTTCTCAACGGCTGCGAGCGTAGGGGCGAATGGGTATCCCTTCACGCTCCTGACGGGAAGTGACAATAGTCGCGCTGGCGGGAGCTCGCGGGGCTCATGGTCGGCGCGGTTGGCCGGGTTCGCTGCCGCACCGCATTTGCAGATCAGCGAGTCCGATGCTCAGAGGCTCGGAATAGATGACGGCGATCAGGTGAAGGTTGCGTCGCCCGAGGGCGATGCTGTCACGGTCGCTAAACGCGTCGGTAATCTTCCTGAAGGGGTCGTATTCATGCCTTACTCGGCTGCGGGCGATCTGGTGAATCGTCTGTTCGGTACGGCGCTTGATCCCCGGTCCAAGACACCAGCGCTGAAGTCCTGCGGTGTAACGGTAGAAAGGGCGTGATTCCATGAGCAGTAGGCAAGAAGCGCAGAAGCCTGACCTGAAACGTATAGACGAGATCGTGGACAGCCATCGGGACGAAAGATGGCCATTAATACCCCTGCTACAGGATGTCCAGGACGAGTACGGCTACATTCCGCCTGAGGCTGTCAGCCCGATAGCGCAGGCGTTCGGCTTGTTCCCGGCGGAGGTACAAGGGGTCATTTCGTTCTACGAACAGCTCTACACAACGCCGCGTGGCAGGAACGTGGTCAGGGTGTGTCGGGGGACTGCCTGTCACGTGCGTGGCGGGAAGACGATTCTGAAGCTTGTGAAGCAGAACCTCGGGATCGATGAAGGAGAGACGACAGATGACATGGAGTACACACTGGAGACCGTCGCCTGTATCGGTGTCTGCGCCCTGGCACCGAACCTGGTTATCGGGAAGGACACCCACGGGAACATGAATCCCAAGAAGGTGGCCCGGCTCTTCGGCGACAGCAAAGGTGGTGAGTGAAATGCAGGGCCATCGCACAGTCCTGGTATGTCAGGGAACAGGCTGTTTCTCAGCGGGTTCTGGAGCGGTCTACGATGCACTCCAGGCGGAAGTTGAGCGGCAGGGAGTCGGGAATGCCCAGATCGACTTCACTGGTTGTCATGGCTTCTGTGAGCAAGGCCCCAATGTGGTCGTGGAGCCCGATGGTACCTTCTACACTCACGTCGAGGCCGAGGATGCGGCGGAGATAGTCAGCTCTCATCTTCGCGACGGCAAGCCGGTGGAGCGCCTCTTCTATCGCGATCCTATGACGGGGGAACCTGTGCCCCAGTATGCTGACATCAGGTTCTATGCGCAGCAGCAGCGAGTCATCCTGCGCAATTGCGGACACATCAATCCGGAGAAGGTCGATGACTACCTGGGTCGCGGCGGCTATAAGGGGTTGGAGAAGGCGCTCCTGAGTATGACGCCGGAAGGCGTGATCGAGGAGATCGCAAGATCGGGGTTGAGGGGCAGGGGAGGGGCCGGCTTCTCCACCGCTCGCAAGTGGGGATTCTGTCGTAGCGCGCCGGGCGAGCCTAAATACATGATCTGTAATGCGGACGAAGGCGACCCCGGGGCGTTCATGGACCGATCCATCCTTGAGGCGGACCCGCATGCGGTGATAGAGGGCCTGATTATCGCCGGATACGCATTAGGCGCATCCGAGGGCTACATCTACATGCGCGCGGAGTATCCGCTCGCTGTGAGCAGATTTCGAACGGCATTGCGCCAGGCTGAGGAGAGAGGTTTTCTGGGGAAGGACATACTCGGCTCGGGCTTCGACTACATGATCAACGTCAAGGAAGGTGCCGGAGCCTTCGTTTGTGGAGAGGAGACGGCACTGATCGCGTCCATCGAGAGTAAACGCGGCATGCCCCGCCCTCGCCCACCCTTCCCGGCCCAGTCCGGCCTGGATGGTAAGCCTACTATCATCAACAACGTGAAGACTGTGGCGACGGTACCCATCATCATCGAGCGCGGTGCTGATTGGTTTTCGGCGCTGGGTACGGAGAACAGCAAGGGGACGGCGGTGTTCGCACTGACGGGGAAGGTGGCGAACAGCGGTCTGGTCGAGGTACCGATGGGCACGCCCCTTGCGTCGATCATATTCGACATAGGTGGCGGCATTCCTCGTGGCAAGCAGTTGAAAGCGGTCCAGACCGGCGGCCCGTCAGGGGGATGCATACCCGTGCAGTTCCTAGACGTGCCCGTCGAGTACGATGCCCTGGCTCGCCTTGGGTCGATCATGGGGTCCGGTGGCATGGTTGTCATGGACGATTCCACCTGCATGGTCGAGATTGCCAGGTACTTCCTGAGCTTCACGCAAGCCGAGTCCTGCGGCAAGTGCGTGCCGTGCCGCGTGGGAACCAGGCAGATGCTCGAGATACTGACCAGGATCACGCAGGGCAAGGGGCGTGATGAGGACATAGACAAGCTTCTGGACATAGCGAACACGGTCAAGGAGTGTTCGCTATGTGGCTTGGGCCAGACGTGCCCCAACCCGGTGCTGACTACTATCAAGTACTTCCGCAGTGAGTATGAGGCCCATATCAAGGAGAAGAAGTGTCCGGCGGCCGTATGTGACGCCCTGATGATATCTCCGTGCCAGCATACCTGCCCGGTGGGGATCAACGTTCCCAAGTATGTGGCCCACATAGCGGCCGGCGAGTACTATGAATCGGTGGAGACTATCAGGGAGCGCAACCCGTTCCCCGCTATCTGCGGGCGAATATGTCACCATCCGTGCGAATACCGTTGCCGGCGGGGTGAGCTCGACGATTCGGTGGCCATCAGGGCCCTGAAGAGATTCGCCGCCGACTGGTACTTCGATCATGTGGACGAATTGCCATCTCCCGAGCCGTTCCCGAAGACGAAGAGCCAGAGGGTGGCTGTCGTGGGCGCTGGGCCCACCGGGTTGAGTTGTGCTTACTTCCTCGCCCAGATGGGCTACCCCGTAACGGTGTACGAGGCCCTCCCGATCGGCGGCGGGATGCTCTCAGTGGCCATACCTGAGTTCCGCTTGCCCTCCGAGGTCATACGCAACGAGATTGACTACATAGCCAAGCGGGGCGTCGATATCAGGTACAACTCGCCGATTGGCATGGGCCTAACGGTGGAGGACTTGAGGAATGACGGGCATGACGCAGTGTTCATCGCAGCGGGGGCCCAGCGAAGCCAGAGGGTGGGCATCCCGGGAGAGTTGGAGGATATCGATAGCTTCCACTACGGACTCAGGTTCCTTCGAGATGTGAAGGTCGGCAAGACCGTGAGGGTGGGGCGCAGGGTAGCGGTCATTGGCGGAGGGAACGTGGCTCTGGACGCCGCACGCACGTCTGTCCGTCTGGGTGCAGAGAAGGTGAGCATATACTACCGGCGTTCTCGCGCGGAGATGCCCGTAACTGAAGTCGAGTTCGACGAAGCGGTTGAAGAGGGTATCGAGTTCAACTTCCTCGTCAGCCCGACGAGAATAGAGAGCAGCAACTGGAAGGCGAGCGGGCTGCAGTGTATACGCATGACGTTAGGCGAGCCCGATGCGAGCGGCAGACGGCGCCCCGTCCCCGTTGCCGGATCGGAGTTCTTCGTGGATGCCGACACGGTGATCGCCGCCGTCGGGCAGGCGCCTGATCTATCGTTCCTGCCCCCGGATAGCGCCCTGGAGCGCACGAAGTGGGAGACCCTGGTGGTGGATGGCAATCGCCTTTCCACCAACGTACAGGGTGTGTTCGCCGGAGGCGACTTCGTCAGTGGTCCGGGCATGGTCATCGAGGCCATAGCTGCGGGACGGAGGGCGGCCTTCGCCATTGACAAGTACCTCCGCAACGATACGTCTCGAGTAGACCTCTATGACCTGAAGAGGCATGGAAATGGGAATGGGGCTGGGGGCGAGGTGGACGAGAGCTGGGAGACGCAACCCAGGTTGGAGATGCCGAAGCTCTCGGCTGAGGAGAGCAGGTGCAGCTTCGAGGAGATCGAGCGCGGCTTCACGGAGGAAGTGGCGCGACGCGAGGCCAAGCGGTGCTTGAGATGTGATCTAGAAACGTGATTGGCGGGCAGACGCTTCGATTGGGAGGTCGACCATGAAATCCATTACCAGACAGAAAAGCCTGGAGGAGATCGAGCAGCTCTTGGATGGCCTGGAGCGGACCTACCTTGTTGGCTGCGGTACCTGCGCTACGATGACCAGGACGGGCGGCAGAGACGAGGTACTGGAGATGCGGGAGCGGCTGCAAGAGCGCGGCAAGATGGTCACGGGCTGGACGGTGATCCCCACTGCGTGTGATGAGATGACGCGAGAGGCGCTGGTGGAGGCGGACGGCGCTATACAGGGAGCCCAATGCCTACTGGTGATGTCATGCGCACTCGGTGTGCAGAAGGTGGCCTCGTACATACGCAAGCCGGTGCTGCCGGCGCTCGATACACTCTTCATTGGGGTGGAGAACGAGCCCGGCGTCTTCCAGGAAGCCTGTGATCAATGTGGGCACTGCCTGTTGGGGTACACGGCTGGGATATGCCCCCTAACAGCCTGTCACAAGGGCCTGCTCAATGGGCCTTGCGGGGGCACGAACAACGGCAAGTGCGAGATCGACAAGGAGAAGGATTGCGCCTGGACACTGATATACCAGAGGCTTGCTGAGCAGGGCCGGCTCGACCTGATGAAGATGTATCAGCCACCCAGGAATTCGCAGGTTGTACCCCGACCACGGCTCACAACAGTCTCTTGAGGAGAGGAACGATGGCAACGAGCTTCAGAGATAACCTCAATTCGGGCAAGTTCGTGGTGACGAGTGAGATCGGGCCGCCGAAAGGCACAAGACTCGACGACATGCGACACCACATCGACTTGCTCAGGGACAAGGTCGACGCGATCAATGTGACCGATCACCAGAGCTCGGTGATGCGGTTCCCGTCAGTCGGCGGATGCATCGAGATAAAGGAACGCGGCGGCGAGCCGATCCTGCAGATGACATGCCGTGACCGCAATCAGATGGCTCTGCAGGCTGAGTTGCTTCTGGCATACACGCGGGGTATCAGAAACGTGCTCTGCCTGACGGGGGATGCCGTCCCGGTAGGTGACCACAAGGAGGCACGAGGTGTCTTTGAGCTCGACTCCGTCCAACTCCTCAGGGCCGTTAGGCAAATGGAATCTGGGAAAGACCTTGGCGGCAACGATCTGGACGGCGCTGTGGAGTTCTGCGCCGGCGCGATCGTGACACCCGAGGCCAATCCGATCGAACCTCAGCTCATCAAGTTCGAGAAGAAGATCGAGGCTGGTGCAGAGTTCATCCAGACTCAGGCGATATATGATCTCGACAACTTCGCCAAGTTCATGGAATACGCCCGCAAGTTCCAGGTCAAGGTACTGGCCGGCATAGTGCTCTTGGTATCAGCAAGGATGGCCAAGTACATGAACGACAATGTCCCGGGCATCTTCGTACCACAGAAGCTGATCGATGAGTTAGCTGCGGCACCCAAGGGTGAGGCCATCAAGACGGGCATCCAGATCGCGGGGCGTATGATAGCTGAGATCAGGGACAATCGCCTGTGCGATGGCGTTCACGTAATGGCCATAGGCAGGGAAGAGGTGGTGCCGGACATAATGGAGGCCGCGGGCTTCTCCACTGCCTCTTGACGGGACCGTCGGTCCTGTAACCGGGTCACTTGGCCTGGCCGGGGTCCTGGGAACGAGCAGTTGCTCCTCCCTCCACGACTTCCCTCAACGCTCTTTGGCCCGATTTCATGACAAGCTTGTGGTTCCACCGTAGTAGAATCCGCGTTACAGGGAATGCGCTGAGCAAACTCAAGGCGAATCCCTTGCCTTGAACATCCCACCGGATCGTGACTCTGGTTGCACCATCCACGGGCCCCAGCTGGAACTCACCAGAGCCTACCAGGTCGCCGGAGGAATTGAACTCTATCAGGTGCGGTGCGTGGAAGTGAGTCGGCTCGAGGCAAAAGCGGAAGGTCAGCGGGATCACGCCACGGACTTCGCAATCAGCCAGCAAGACGGGCTGCTGGGCAGTGCCGGTGATACGGACCATTGATTTCCTGAAGGCTGTCCACCACCGGGGCCACGATTCGATGTCACTCAGCTTCTCCCACACGACCGGGATGGGAGCCTGGAAATTCCACTCGTTCTTGAAACGGAACATGCTATCTCGGACCTTGTCTTTGTCTCTCCACGCAGTATGGTGCGGTATCGCTTGAGAACGGAGCTGCCATCGACCCGGTACAAGCTTGCGCGGTTGACCGTGATGGTTATTATATGTATCGAGCCCTTCGGCAGACAATACCTTGGGCCAGCGGGCGAAGTCGAGTGGACTGCTTCGCCGAATCCCTATGATTGCTCGGAGGTGACGTGCGATGATAGAACCCGGGCAGAGAGGACCGTGTCACAAGTGCGAGAACCTCCTTGAGTTCAGGAGGACGGACAGGGAAACCGCGCATCTGATGGAGATAGGTCAGGCCATTCATTACCATAGGGAGCTGGAGAACCCCGCCACGAGCACGAGTCGATTCTATCAGTGTCCGGAATGCGGCCAACTCTGGCAGATGGTCGAGGACTCGAGTATCGAGGATACCGGACCATCTGGTCTGCATATCTATCTGGAGTTCCTGGATATCCTCAGGTAGAATCGCAATGGGATCGAGAGAACAGGGCCCCAGCCTCCACAGACGCAAGTGCATCATATGGTTCGGGTGAGTTTCCCGCCAAACGGCTCACCGAGGTCCCACTCATGGCCATGCTCTTCTATCCACTTTTGGAGTACAGGTCGTATTCTGACCATGTTCTCCCGGGATCTCTCGAATGCTTCTCCCCAGGCTGCGCTGAATGTCAGGGTCGAGGTCGCCGGCTCGAGGTCGCGAATGATCTGCATCCTGGCCTCCAGAATGGCTTTATCATCCAAGTCGGACATCCCGACCGCGTTATCACGCCAGTGGTCGAGTAGCCCTTTGAGGCCCTGACTTCCCTTTATCTCGGCGTCTCGTGCTTTCACTACTGTCGCGACAGTCCTAGCGAATGCGGGTATGGTCTCGTAGGACTCCACGCCCCCCAGACGCACCCAGACGCAGTCGCCTTCGCGCCTCATGAGACGCTCTGACCACATCTTGCGGAACTGCTCTATGGTCTCAGCGGGTATGTAGTGCTTGGACACATCAGGCGTGGTGGGAATCAAGGGCAGCACCCGTGGCAGGATCTCGTACCAGAATGCCGGCACTCTCGTAGGCAGCGGCATTATGGTAAGGGCATTCTTCTCCATGCGCAAGTGCCGCGTCCTGCGAAGGTCGCGCTGCCTCTGATCCTCCAATTGTGCGAGATCGACCTGCTGATCCACCGTAGGCTGGCCCCCAATAGTCGTATTCTACCGGGGATGACCGCATAAGTCCCAGAGTACTATATTCCTATTTGGGCACGTCCAAAAGGGCTATTGTATGGCTTCCGAAAGCTATGCTATCTTGAGCCAAGATAGATGAGTACTGGAGCCCTGTCACAGAGGCGAGCATCTATCGGGGGGAGTTGACGAGTGGAGGACTACGCTGGCACCGTGTTGGTCGTGGACGACGAGGATTCGATAAGGCGGGTGATCTCGCAGACCCTGCAGCGGTCCGGATATGAGTGTGTACAGGCAGCCAGCGCGCAGGAGGCCCTCGAGAAGACAGCCGCCCAGGAATTCGACATAATCCTGCTGGACATAAAGATGCCCGGCATGTCAGGCATCGAGGTGTTGCCCGAACTGACCTTGGAGCATCCTGACATCTGCGTCGTCATGTCCACTGCGGTCAACGACACGCAGACCGCAGTCGAGGCGATGAACCTGGGTGCGTATGACTACATCGTCAAGCCATTTGATCTCGAAGCCCTCATCATGAAAGTGGAGAGGGCTCTCGAGCGGAAGACACTTCTTCTGGAGAACAGAGACTTCAGGCTGCAACAGGTCGAGCACCAGTTCGATGCCCTGATTGAGAACCTTGCCGACGCAGTTGTGAGACTGCGTCTGGGTATGGTGGACTGGTGCAACGACAGGGTCGAGGACGTGCTGGGTTATACCAGGGATGAACTCACCGGCATGGAGGTGCAGCAGCTATTCCCCGAGGATATCGATGGTGCTCAGGCACTGGCCTCCATCGAAGAGGGCATAAGGGGGCATGGCCGACTGCACGGCGCTACTCGGCTGAGGAAGAAGGACGGAAGCGAAGTCCATATTGGATACTCAGCCTCGCAGATTGCTGGTAGAGATCCTCTGGAGATCGTTGCCGTGCTCCGGGACATCACCGAGATTCGTCAGATACAAGAGGAGCAGGAAGGGCTGATGCAGGCGTACAAGGAGCAGACTCAGTTGCTCGGCAAGGCCTACTTGGAGCTCGAGGAGGCTCTGGCCAACGTGAAGACTCTGAGAGGACTGCTGCCGATGTGCGCGTGGTGCAAAAAGATTAGAGACGATAGCGGCTATTGGAAGGAAGTAGAGACGTACATCAGCGCCAACTCCGAAGCCGACTTCAGCCATGGCATTTGCCCTGACTGTGCGCGGAAGATCGAAGGCACACGTCGCCCGGAGGGCGACTAGGCCGTCGACGGCCTGCAATCTCCCCATCGCTCGCATCATCCCCGGCCTGGTTTCCCGAAAGCCTTGATCCACCACATCCACTCCATCGGTGGTTCTTACTCCTCACCATCCCCTGTCGAATGTCGCCGTGTCCTTCCTGTCTATGTTGACCTCGTTGGGTGAGCGGATATACTGTGAACTGACGCATGTCTTCGGTTGACCCGACCGCTTGAATCTGCACCGGGAGACAGGATTAACCGTGACCAGCGACGAGTACTACATGAAGAGGGCCCTCAAACTCGCCGGGAGGGGTCTGGGCAGGACGAGCCCTAATCCGATGGTGGGGGCTGTGATAGTCAAGGAGGGAAGGGTCCTGGGCGAGGGGTATCATCGCCGCTTTGGTGGCAAGCACGCTGAGATAGAGGCCCTCGATGCCGTCACCGATGACGTTCGGGGAGCTACGCTGTACGTCAACCTGGAGCCTTGTTGTCACCATGGCAAGAAGACACCGCCGTGTCTGGACGCGATCCTGAGATATGAATTCCGGAGGGTCGTGATAGGGACCGTCGACCCGAACCCGTTGGTGAATGGCAGAAGCGTCGATGTCCTCAGGGAAAAGGGTGTCGAAACAAAGGTTGGGGTGCTGGCAAACGAGTGCCTCAGACTGAACGAGGTCTTCTTCAAGTACATGTGGACGGGGATGCCGTTCGTGACGCTCAAGTGGGCGCAGACACTGGATGGAAGAACGGCGGCTGTTGACGGGCAATCGCGGTGGATCAGTTCCGAGCCGTCGCTCAAGCTGGCACACCGGCTGCGGAGCACGCACGATGCTGTATTGGTGGGTGTAGGGACCGTCATTGCTGATGATCCCCAGCTGACAGTTCGACTTGTGAGGGGGCGCAGCCCGGTGCGTGTCGTGGTGGATAGTACTCTCAGGGTGCCGTTGGGGGCCGGGATTCTCGAGGACCGCCATTCTGCGAGGACAGTCATCGCCACGACCGATCGAGCTGATGAAGCAAGGATATCGGCTGTGCGTGACATGGGGGCAGAGGTCCTGAAGGTAGCCAAGGATGCCAGCGGTGAAGTTGATATGCCAGAGCTGCTGAGGGTCTTGGGCGAGAGGAACATATCGTCGGTACTTGTCGAGGGGGGGGCTGCCGTGGCGACGTCGCTGATCAAGCGTGGGTTGGCTGACAAGCTGGTGGTCATCATCGGCCCCAAGATACTAGGCAGCGGGCAAAGCGGCGTGGATGACCTGGGCGTGGCAGGCATGGAGGGTGCTCTCAGGCTGGTAATTGAGAAGGTGTTCCGAAGCGGGGACGACGTGGTGATGGAGGCGAGATTCCGGCCGCTAACCACCGTGTGACTCACCTGGAGCCCGACGGCGGGTGATTTCGTCCTGCAGTCGGCGTACTTTGCTACCGGTCGGCAATGCTCATTTCCCCCCGAGGTTTGGCACACTGACGAGGCATCAGATGCGTCCGGAAGCTGTGCGGACTAAGTAGACCCATGCACGCGCACGATGGCCAACCAGCCAGCGACTTGACAGGTCTGGACAGTTGTGCTAACATTACTCTACGGAGCCACAGAGGCGCCGAATCCCTCGCGAGGAGGTGCGGCATGAGGCTTCATGCTAGATTAGGGGTGTGGCAGATTGACAAGTAGGGCCCTGCCGAGAGGCGGGGCGAGCCGGGATCGAGCTTGGCTCCAGACCTACAAGGGCGGTTGATGGACCAAATAGCCCGCATTCGGTGGTGATCACCGAAGGGAAGCCGGGTTCGACGAAAACGACAACTGAATGGAACTCAAGGAAGGCACCCAATCGGGTGCCTTCCCGCATGTTTGAGCTTTAACTACGGTACAGCCATCTCTCCATGGCTTCCTCCGGTGATCCGAAGAACCGGTCTGGGCGATAATACTACACGGGCAGCTAGCGCCGGAAATTCAACATCTTGGGGTATTGACGGCGTTGCTATGTGCACGTATTATCTTGGCCAACGCAGACGCCAGGCTCTGCTCCAGCCGTGGGGCTGGGACGCGCTATGGGAACGCAGGAGGAACGCATGTCCGCAGAGACAGACAGTCAAGCCTCGTTGCTGAGCAGGATGGTCAGAGCCAGCCGCCTGGACATCGACCTCTACGAAGAGGTGGAACACGACACGAGTGCAAATGCCCAGGCCTTGGCTGTGATTGTCATTGCCAGCCTCGCGGCGGGCATAGGAGGAGCAATAGCCGGTGGTATCGAGAATGGCGGGCTCGATTGGCTGTGGGGATTGCTCATTGGTTTGGGGAGCGCGATCTTCGGGTGGCTTGTGTGGGCGCTGTTCGCCTACTGGATAGGGACAACCATGTTCAAAGGTGAGCACACGGAAGCCACATACGGGCAGCTGTTGCGAACCCTGGGATTCGCGAACGCTCCCGGCGTGCTGCGGATCTTCTCCTTCATCCCGTTCATTGGCGGGTTCATAGCCTTCGTATCGCTGGTGTGGATACTGGTGGCGGGCGTAATAGCGGTGCGCCAGGCTCTGGATTTCACGACGGGAAGGGCGATCGCTACCTGCATAGTGGGCTGGTTGATATACGTCTTGCTGATGCTGCTGCTGAGTGGACTGGTGCTCGGAGCGGCTGTTCTATTCTAGTTCGCCGGCGTCGGTACCGGCGCGGTGGAAGATGTGAGCTTGCAAAGGGCAGGTTGTGTGCTAATATAGGCTGAGCAGTCCGACGGAATAGAGTTGGCATGAACTGGCTTGACATAATAGTGCTCCTGATCCTCGCTATTCCTACTTTGATCGGCCTCAGTCGGGGGCTGATCAGGACCGTATTGCCGTTGTTCGGCATCATGCTGGGTGTATTCCTGGCGGGGCGGTTCTACGGCGCGATGGGGGGGTGGCTCGGGACGTGGCTCGAGAGCGAGGCGCAAGCGGATATAATCGGCTTTCTGGTGGTCTTCGGGTTGACTTTGGGCGTTGTCATCGTGATTTCGGAGCTCTTGAGCAAATTCGTGAAGCTGACCTTGCTCGGGTGGGTTGACAGGCTTGGTGGGGCTCTTCTGGGTCTCGTGGTAGGGGCGTTCATTGCCAGCGTAATCCTTGCAGGCGTCACCAAGTTCGAGTTTGCCGCAACCGAGGGAGTGGTTCAGAACTCGTTCTTCGCCGAGTTGTTCCTGGAACACCTGCCCTTCATTCTAGGGTTCCTGCCGGGCGAGTTCGACGCAGTCAGACAGTTCTTCAGCTAGTGTTGCTTTTTCAAGACTTAGCAGGCGCTAAAATGGGAAAGGGTCAGCATCCAGCTATCCCATCCTGCCCCGGCGCACCTCATGCCTGTCGAGACTCTGAATCAGGTCAGCCCATGTGAATGTGTTGCAGCTACATGAGTGGTGCGTGAGCACACGCGAAGCCATTGGGATTCAACGTAGGCTGGCGGGTATGGTGTGCCGCAATGACGAAGTGGGGCCGGTTCGCCTTGTTGCCGGGACTGACATCTCAGCGCCTGGCCGCGACGGTTTGGCCCGTGGCTCGGTGATAGTCCTGAGCTTCCCTGGCCTGGAGCTGGTCGAGGAGAGGACCGTTATGGGAGAGGTCGCCTTTCCCTACATACCAGGGCTGCTTTCCTTCAGGGAAGCTCCGTTGGTCCTGTCGGCTTGCGGGGGGCTTCAGAATACCCCGGACCTGTTCATCGTTGACGGGCAAGGGGTTGCCCACCCGAGGAGACTGGGGCTGGCGTCGCACCTGGGCCTGTTGCTTGACAAGCCGACGATAGGCTGTGCCAAGTCCAGGCTGTGCGGGAAGCACGACAGCGTGGGGTGGGCGAAGGGGTCCCGGGCTGACCTCGTTGATGACGGAGAGGTCGTCGGCGTGGCTCTTCGGACAAGGGATGGTGTCTCGCCGGTATATGTGTCGGTGGGCCATAAGGTAAGCCTGGACACGGCCATCGATTGGGTATTGTGCTGCTGCAGGGGGGTGCGCTTGCCTGAGCCCACGAGACTGGCCCACAGGGCGGCAAGTGGGGTTTCGGGTCGAGCCGCGAAGCGCGGCGGGTCATAGGAGCCGAACGAGAGTCTCGGCAATTGTGTTTTGGGAGGGACTGAACCGTTATGGAAGAACACAAGGTTAGGCTAGAGGAACTCAAGGGGCGCATCACAACCAAACTGGTGCATCTTTGACATAACTGCAAAAGAGAACGAGATCGAGGCGCTGGAGCGATCGGCATCTCAGCCGGATTTCTGGGCTGACCAGGAGAAGGCCCAGGAGGTGATGCGTCAGCTGGCCCAAATGAAGGAGACCGTGTCCACATGGCGGAGCCTGGAGAGGCGGGTCGAGGACCTTCTTGATCTGGTCAGTGTGGCCCTGGAGGAGGGCGACACATCTCTTGAAGAGGATATAGTAGGGGAGATAGAGCAGATCGAGGAGCGTCTGGAGGACCTGGAGTTCCAACTGGAGCTCGGGGGCAGGTATGACAGGCGCGGTACGCTGCTGGCGGTGCATGCGGGGGCGGGAGGCACTGAGTCCCAAGACTGGGCGGATATGCTGCTGCGGATGTACATGAGATGGGCTGAGAAGAGAAGATACGGCGTGGAGGTAGTCGAGCGGTCTCCCGGAGAAGAGGCCGGCATCAAGAGTGCCCTCATCGAAATCAATGGCGACTACGCCTATGGATACCTGAAGGGGGAAAGGGGCGTGCACAGACTGGTGAGGATATCCCCCTTCGACGCCTCACACAGCCGCCACACGTCCTTCGCGCTCGTGGAGGTCATGCCTCTGGTCGAAGGTAACGTCGATGTCACCCTCGAGCCGGATGACATCAAGATCGATACTTTCCGATCGAGCGGCCCTGGCGGCCAGCACATGCAGAAGACGAGCAGCGCCGTTCGCGTGACGCACATACCGACGGGAGTCGTGGTGACCTGCCAGAACGAGCGCTCTCAATTCCGTAACAAGGAGACCGCCCTCAAGGTACTTCGTTCTCGCCTGCTCGAACTGGAGCTGGAGAAGCAGTCCAGAGTGCAGGCCAAGCTGAAGGGTGACCACGTGACCGCAGAATGGGGTAACCAGATTCGCAGCTACGTGCTCCACCCGTACAAGATGGTGAAAGACCACAGAACAGCCTATGAGACCAGCAACGCGCTTGCGGTCCTTGATGGGGATCTGGACGCATTGCTGAAGGCATACCTCGTTTCGTCGGTACGGGAGTCATGATCAGGATCGCAGTAGTCGCCGTTCTGCTGGTGTGTTTGATGTTAGCCGTCCCGTGTCAGGCGGTTGCCGAGGAGACTGTCTCGACGGTGTCCGATCACGAGGTAGAGTTCCCCGACTCACTGACTTTCACGCTGACGGCGAAGGACCAGGCCAACGGGACGATTGAGGAGACCCTGCTTCAATATCGCATCGAGGGTGTGACGGACCTCAAGGTTACCACTATGGTTCCCGTGGCGGTCGAAGAGGGCTCGGAGGTAGTGGCGAGTTGGAGATGGGATATGCGCAAGGCACCACTGCCGCCGGGCGCCGAGGTGAGCTATCGATGGGTGATTGAGAATAGTGCCGGGGGCGTGGTCGAGACCGATTGGCAGACTGTCAGTTTCGAGGACAACCGGCACTCATGGGACAGCGTAGGGGTTGGAAATGTAACGCTCTTCTGGTATCGGGGTGGGCAGGCTTTTTCACGAGAGTTGATCGATGCTGCAGCCGAGTCACTGGAGAGGCTGGGAGAGGACAGCGGCTCATACTTGCGGGAGCCGGTGGAGGTGTACATCTACGATGGCTCGAAGGCTCTCCGGGAGGCGTTGATCCACCAGCCGGAGTGGGTGGGAGGGGTTGCTTTTACGCATTTCGGGATCATAGCCATCGGAATAGCGCCGGAGGACCTGGCGTGGGGTAAGAGGGTGATGACTCACGAATTGGCGCATCTTGTGACGTACCAGATGACGTCGAATCCGTACAACGATATCCCGACTTGGCTGAACGAGGGCATCTCGGTCTACGCTGAGGGCGAAGTCGACCCTTTGTTCAAGATGGTGTTCGAAGATGCCGTCTCGGACGACGCGCTGATATCTTTGCGGACATTGTCCAGCAGCTTCCCCGCTGCTGCAGATCAGGCCAGACTGTCCTATGCGGAGAGCCGGGCCGTTTTCGAGTTCCTGGTCGACTCCTATGGCACTGGGAATATGACCGAGCTACTGGGCGTGTTCAAGGAAGGCGCCAGCTACGATGGGGCCTTGGAGAAGGTCTACGGCTTTGACACTGATGGTCTTGATGATTTGTGGCGCGCCAGCCTTGGGCTGGACCCGAGACCTACGGAGACATTGGCAGCGAATGGTACCAATACGACTCCTACCGAATCGCCTGGGAATGGCTTGGTGGGGTGTGGTGCTGGCCCTACCACCTCCGGTCATTGGGAAGTCGCGCCATTTGCACTGTTGGGACTGGTACTGATGCCATGTCTCGGAGAGGTGCTCCGGCTCAGGATCGGGAGAAGAGGAAGCGGGAGATGATCAGCCCATGAGGTACCGCCTGTTCCCCGCGCTGATGGCTTTGATTCTCCTGACCGCGCCCTGGTGTGGTTGTGGGGACAGCGTTGAGAGCCAGGAGACCCCCCAACTCAGGGGAGAAGACACGCTGTCTCTGTATGGTGTGAGCCCTACCACCCTCGATCCGGCGCTGGCCCGAGAGGGCGATTCCCTCGAATACATAGTGGAGGTCTTCAGCGGGTTAGTGCGCTTCAACCCCGACATGATGCTTGAGCCGGATCTTGCCGAGAGTTGGGAGACGAGTGATGATGGCCGGACCTACACATTCTACTTGCGGGACGGACTGCGCTTTCATGATGGGAGAGAGGTGACGGCGCACGACTTCAAGTACTCGTTGGAGCGGGCCTGCGACCCGGAGTTGGGGTCCCAGACTGCCGAGACTTACCTCGGTGATATCGTTGGCGTGAAGGAGAAATTGGCTGGCGCAGCCGATAGCATCGAGGGCGTGGCGGTGCTGAGTGATCGCTCGCTCCGAATCACCATAGATGGTCGGAAGGAGTACTTCCTGTCCAAACTGGCCTACCCGGTTGCATTCGTTGTCGACAGGGAGAACGCGGAGTCAGGGGTCGACTGGTGGATGCAGCCTAATGGTACGGGCCCATTCAAGCTCAAGGAGTGGCAGGATGATGTGTTGATAGTCCTTGAGCGCAATGACCTGCACTACGAGGCAGACGGGATCGAGTTGAAGGAAGTGTCATACGCGCTCTGGGCAGGTATGCCCATGATGTTGTACGAGAGCGGCGAGATAGATGTAGCGAACGTGTCGCTGGGGGACCTGGAGCGGGTGCTGGATCCCTCCAATCAGTTGAACAAGGAACTGTCGGTCACGCCTGGTTTCGGCCTGTCCTATGTTGGCTTCAACACGACTCAACCACCCTTTGATGAGGCGGAGGTGCGTCGCGCGTTCTGCTACGCGATCGACAAAGACAAGATCGTCGATCTCGTGTACAAGGGTGCGGTGCGTGAAGCAGATGGCATCCTCCCGCCGGACATGCCCGGCTACAATCAGTATTTGCACGGCCTCGAGTTCGATGTGGAGAAGGCGAAGGATGCCATCAGGGAGTCGAGCTATGGTAATACCTCGGCACTTCCGCCGATCGCCTTGACATCCTCGGGACGGGGTTATGTCTCTGGTCTGGGGGGGGCGCTCGTTGATATGTGGAGTCGCAACTTGGGCGTCGAGGTGGAAGTGAAGCTCTGGGAACCGGAAGTATACCCGTATGTCATCATGGAGGAGAAAGACCAGGTGTTCACCATGGGCTGGTTAGCTGACTATCCGGACCCGCAGAACTTCCTCGAGATTCTGTTTCGGACGGGAACCAAGGACAACTTCGGGGAGTACTCCAATGCGCAGGTCGACGCTTGGCTTGAAGAAGCGGGCGTTGAATCGGACTTCACCGCGCGGATGATGAAGTATGGTTTAGCCGAACGGACCATTGTCGAAGAGGCTGCGTGTCTACCGCTGTTCTACGATGTCGCGTACACGCTTGTGAAGCCGTATGTCAAGGACTTGCCGCTAACCCCGCTGTGGATACCCCGGCTGAAGTACGTATCGATCGAGCCGCACTAGGTCACTCGCTGGGATCGCCACCACGCGTCTGCTGCCAGACGTGTATTACCCGTTGCCAGGCTATCAGATTGGAGAGAACGGCCAGTATCCACAGGATGACCAGCATCTGGTTGATGATAAGTCCTATGGCGAGCAAGATCACTCTCTCCGGGCGCGTGAATATCCCCACCTCACACTTGATGCCGAGACCCTCGGCTCGCGCTCGTACGTAGCTGGTTGTCATCGAGCCGACAATTGCTGCGGCGATGAGGAGTATCTCGCTGTATGAGTTGATCGCGGCGTAGTGAGCCGTGAGCCCGATGAGCAGGGCCGCTTCCGAGAACCGATCGAAGGTCGAATCCAGCAAAGCACCGAACTTGGTGACGCGGCCACTGGCGCGGGCGAGCGCGCCGTCCAGCAGGTCAAAGGCTCCCGAGAACAGGACGAGGAATCCGCCGAGAAAGAAGTGCCCTTGGGACAGGACCCAGGCCACGACCAGCGAAAGCAGCAGGCCGAGGATTGTGAGGTAGTTGGGGTTCAGACCGGTTCGCGCAAGAAGCCGCGCCGGGCCACTATTTAGGCGTTGCGCCAAGCTGCGTCGCGTGTCGTTGAGCAAGAGCTATCTCCTCGCTGATCCTCTTGGGGTGGCCCTCCAGCAACTCCTCGTAGTACGCCAGGACTTCTCGCGATACCCTGTCCCATCCGAAGTCCTTCGCCTTGACCCTGCCCCGGGCACCCATTCGATCGCGCAGCGATTGGTCGAGTAGCATTTGCAGCAGGGCATCCGCGAGGGCCCTTTCGTCCTCGGGCCTGACCAGCAAGCCATCGGCTCCGTGGCTCACGACAGCACCGTATCCTGCAATTCTGGAGGCCACGACGGGCTTGCCCGCTGCCATTGCCTCCAGCAGGACCATGCCGAAACTCTCTTTCCCCGTGGCTGGCGAACAGAAAACGTCGGCGGTTCTGTAGTATCGTGGCAGGTCATTGTAGGTGGCGAAGCCGGTGAACACGATGTCCTTGATTCCTCTCTTGGCGGCGAGTGCCTGATACTTGCGTGATGCTCTGCTGTGGGGGCCGACAACAATCAGGCGGCAGTTGGGAAATTCTCTCTTCACCAGCGCATACGCGCCGAGGAGGTACTTGAATCCCTTGCGCTTCTCCATTCTGCCAACGAAGAGGACGTTGAGTTTGCCGTCGCAATACTCTGGAAAAGCATCGGCATCCGAGGCGAAGTGCTGCCAGTCTATGCCGTTGGGGATTATCGTGTAGTCGCCGGGAAAGTACTTGTCTATGAACTCCTTGGCTGCGCTGGAAACCGCAATCCTTCCGTGGAGCCTGTCGAACCACTTCTGAAGGATGATGGGTTTCCAGAAGGTGTACCCCCAGCTGTTGCTGCGATAGGCGTGAAATGTCCCGACCAGCAGTTCATCGCTGGAATGATGCAGCACAGATGTGGGGAGCATCGGCATCAGGGGCTCGTGCAGATGGATAACATTGAACCTCTCCTGCCGCAGGACGTCCTTGATCCTGGACGAGAACAGGAGTCTGGGCGAGATCGGGCTCCTGACTACCGAGCCGCTGGCGCGAATAGGCACGGGTTTGCCGAAGACTATGGCGTCGTGATCACGTACGGTCTCGTCCGGCCTCGAAGACGGCGCTATTATCCTGACCTCGTGGCCCAGACGGGTGAAGTTGTCCTTCAACTGCAAGATGTGGGTGTTAACGCCACCGGCGTAGGCGAAATCGTAGGCCGAGACCAGAGCAATCCTCATTACCGTCCTCTTACTTCTTGCGGCCCCTCTTGGCCTTGGTGGGGGGGCCGGGACGTGGTGACTTGCTGGCACCGGCTGCGATGAATTCCTCGGTCAGTCTGCGCGCCTCGTCATCTGTGTACTGGATAGGGGGTGATTTCATGAAGTACGAAGAGGGGGCGACCAACTCGCCGCTGATGCCGCGATCCAGGGCCAGTTTGCAGCATCTTATTGCGTCTATGACGACACCGGCCGAGTTTGGGCTGTCCCAGACCTCAAGCTTCAGTTCGAGATTCAGCGGAACGTCTCCGAAGGTGCGTCCCTCCATCCTGATGTGGCACCACTTGCGATCCTCCAACCAGGGCACGTGGTCGCTGGGCCCCACGTGGATGTTGGCCGGGCCGAGGTCGTAGTCCAGTTGGGATGTCACTGCATTGGTCTTCGATATCTTCTTGGATTCGAGGCGTTCGCGCTCGAGCATGTTGTAGAAGTCTGTATTGCCGCCGAAGTTGAGTTGATAGGTACGCTCCAGCCTGACACCTCGGTCGCGAAACAGCCTTGTGAGCACCCGATGGGTAATCGTCGCACCGACCTGGGACTTGATGTCGTCGCCTATGACTGGCATACCGGCGTCGCGGAACCTCTTCTGCCAGTATGGTTCACGTGCGATGAATACCGGTATGCAGTTGATAAAGCCGCACTTCGCTGTGAGGATTTGCTCAACGTACCATTTGGTGGCTTCCTCACTTCCCACCGGCAGGTAGCTGACCACGACGTCGACTTGTCTCTCTCGGAGAATCCCAACGATATCGGCTGTCGAACCCGGTGCCTTGGTTATCATTTGGGACAGGTACTTGCCGAGGCCGTCGTGTGTCATGCCACGATCCACTCGCACGCCGGTGGACGGCACGTCGCAGAACTTGAAGGTATTGTTTGGGGTCGTGAAGATGGCCTCCGCAATATCCTTGCCTACCTTGTTCTTGTCGATGTCGAAGGCTGCGACGAACTCGACGTCGGAAATGTGATAGCCCCCCAGATTCGCGTGCATGAGTCCAGGGATGAACTCGTTCTCCGAGGCGTTGCGGTAGTAGTGCACTCCTTGAACCAGCGACGAGGCGCAGTTGCCCACGCCGATGATGGCGACATTTATCTTACCCAAGTTCCGGTGCTCCTTTCTCGAATCGGTTCAGAGCGTGCTGGTCCTATGGGCCAACCTTGCCCCCCTGCTGTGCATGTGCTATTCTCGGAACCACGATATGCTGTGTGACTTCCATACTCACACCATTCTAAGTGATGGCACCCTTTCGCCTCTGGAGTTGGTGCGAAGGGCGCTTGTCAACGGGTACTCCGCTATAGCGATCACTGATCATGCCGGCATGGGTTACCTGGAAAGGCTGATCGGCGAGATCGCTACGGATTGCTCCATTGCCCAAAGCCATTGGGATATCATTGCCATTCCGGGAGTGGAACTCACGCATGTGCCGAAGAATGCGATAGCCGAATGCGCCAGACGTGCCAAAGAGGCTGGCGCAGGACTGGTAGTCGTACACGGAGAGACTCCCGCTGAGCCGGTGGAGCCGGGCACAAACCTGGCTGCGGTACAGTCACCACACGTCGATATACTCTCACACCCTGGCTTCATCACGCTAGAGGAAGCGAAACTCGCCGCCGAGAACGACATATGCCTGGAGATCACGACCCGGAGGCAGCACGCGACGACGAACGGCCACGTTGCAGAAATGGCTCGCCTCGCCGGTGCCAATCTCATCGTGAACTCCGATGCCCATGACGTATCCGATTTGCTCACTCCCGAATTGGCTCTTGATACCGCGAAAGCAGCAGGGCTGACGGATGCCGAAGCCGAGGCCGTGATCAAGGCCAACTCAGTTGCTCTTCTGGAGAGGGTGCGCGCGAGGTGAACCACTCTAGTCGCGTCATGCGACTGTTAGCCCTTGCCAATCCTGAAGACAGTAGTGCCACACTTGGCGCATTTGCCCTTGGTGGCTGGCTTGCCGTTCTTTAGCTTCACTTGAGTGGCATTCTGAATATCCACCTTCTTGCGGCACTTGAAGCAGTAGGCTTGCATGGTCCACTCCTCCTTGCATTGTTGCGTAGACTATATACACATTTGAATTACCATGTCAAGCTACGCGGGGGCGGGCGAAGGCTTTGTATGTGTGCCAATGGCGCTCGCCGTCACCCCTGCGGAGGAGCGCGGCCAGTTGACCACCGGCTGTGTAGGCGCGACACACCAGTGTGCTCGGAGAGTCGTCGTTAGGGAGGAGTATAGGACGGCCGTTGAGAACATCGGCTTCAGCGTCGTGGTCAAGGATGACCGAGGGCAGGTGTTGAACGGCGGCATCGATCGGGTGGAGGATACACGAGTAGTCGCCCTGCAGGAAAGCACTTCTGGTGTCCTCGACCGATATTGCGTCTTCGATCTTGAACACGCCACACTGCAGCCTGCACATGGCCCTGACGTGAGCGCCACAGCCAACTGCCTCCCCTATGTCATGGGCGAGAGATCGAACATAGGTGCCTCTGCCGCATTCCACCTCGATCTCGAAGTCCGGGTGTCGCCAGGCCATCACACGTATTGACCTGATTCCGACTGTTTTCGTCTTCAGAGGCACCGGGGCGCCGGCTCGGGCGAGGCGATACAGCGGGATGCCTTCGTGTTTGGCGGCGCTGAAGGGAGGCGTCACCTGCTGTATGGACCCCGTGAAGTCCGGGAGAATCGCCTCGACATCGGCCAGATTGACGCCGCCAGGATCGCGGACACTCACGGTAGTGCCGGACGCATCGTAGGTGTCCGTGGATACGCCGAGCCTGACTTCCGCCCAGTAGGTCTTGGTTCCGTCCATCAGGAACTCGACGAGACGCGTCGCCTGTCCGAGACAGATCGGGAGTACGCCGGTCGCCTCCGGGTCCAGGGTGCCGGCATGACCCACGCGCCGCTGCTTGCTCAGCTTGCGCACGAGGGCCACCATCTGGAACGAGGTGCAGCCCGTGGGCTTGTTCAGATTGAGGATGCCGTCAATTGTCAAGACTCATCTCCTTCGCCGGTATCGTCGGCGGGAGACACCTCCTTGATCAATTGAAGGAGTCGATCGCCCTTCTCGATGGATTCATCCAGGTAGAAGAGCAGTTCGGGCGTGTACCGTATGGTAAGACGTGCGCCGAGCTCCCGGCGAAGAAAGCCGGATGCGGCTTGGAGTCCTCTCTCCGCTTCCTGCTTGTCCTGGTCGGTTCCCATGACCGACACGTAGACCTTGGCATACCTGAGATCAGGTGACGTGTCGACGTGTGTGATGCTGATGATGCCGCTGAGTCTGGGGTCCCTGACCTCGCGCCTGAGTAGTTCGCTTATCTCGTCGCGGATGAGGTCATTGACTCTCTGCAGTCTTCGAGCTGCCATGGGGGTTGGTGGCAGTAGGCCGGCGGTCTACTGCCTCTCTTTCCTGTAGGACTCTACGATATCGCCTTCTTCGAAGTCCGGGAAGCCGTCGACGCCAATGCCGCATTCGAACCCGACCGTCATCTCTTTGACGTCGTCCTTGAAATGCCTGAGGCTTGAGATCGTTGATTCGTGGATCACTTCTCCGTTGCGAAGTACTCGGGCAATTGCACCTCTGGTCACCTTGCCTTCGGTCACGAAGGCACCCGCGATCTTTGCTCGCTTCACTTTGAATATGGCTCTTACCTCTGCCCGTCCTTCCATCACGTCGACGTAGGTAGGCTCGAGCAAACCGGCCAGAGCCTTCTCGATGTCCTCTATGAGCTCGTAGATGACCTGATAGATGCGTATGTCGACACCTTGGGAGTCCGCAAGGAGCTTGGCGCCAGGCTCCGGCCGGGTGTTGAAGCCCACCACGATGCCCTTTGAGGCTATAGCCAGCGTCACATCGCTCTCCGTGATGCTCCCTGTGCCGTAGCGCACGATCCTGACCTTGACCTGGTCCGTACCTGCTTGGTCCAGTGATGACCTTATCGGGTCCAGGCTTCCCTGGACGTCCGTCTTGAGCACGAGACAAAGCTCTTTGACCTGTCCTGCCTGTATCTGAGCATAGAGGTCGCTCAACCTGGATGCTCCTGACAAAGAGCCTGCTTCCCTCTCCTGCCGGCGTTGATCGGCGACCGAACGGGCCTTCTTCTCATTTGCGACGACGGTGAACACGTCTCCAGCCTGCGGTATGTCGTTCAGCCCCAGTATCTCTGCCGGAGTGGAAGGGTCCGCTTTCTTAATTCGCCTGCCCTTATCGTCAAACATAGCCTTGACTTTGCCCCAGGTCTCGCCCGCCACGAGTGTATCGCCCAGTTTCAGTGTGCCCGTCTGGACGAGGAGGGTTGTGACAATACCCTTGCTGCTGTCGAGCTTGGCCTCGATGACTACTCCGCCAGCTGCCCTGCCGGGATTGGCTGTGAGTTCCTGCAGCTCCGCCACCAGCAGCAGGTTCTCCAGTAGGTCGGGTATCCCGTCACCCTGCTTTGCCGATACGGGGACCATGATCACGTCCCCGCCCCATTCCTCAGTAACCAGACCGTGGTCCGCCAACTGCTGCTTGACGCGGTCGGGGTTCGCCGAGGCCTTGTCTATTTTGTTGATAGCCACCACGATCGGTACTTCGGCCGCTTTGGCGTGATCGATCGCTTCCACAGTCTGCGGCATCACTCCATCGTCGGCAGCTACCACCAGAATGGCGATGTCCGTTGCCTGCGCACCTCGAGCTCGCATAGCAGTAAACGCTTCATGCCCTGGTGTATCCAGGAAAGTGATCTTCTGTCCGTGGAGGTCCACCTGATACGCCCCGATGTGCTGGGTTATACTTCCTGCCTCAGTATCGACCACATTCGTTTGCCTAATGGCATCGAGCAGCTTGGTCTTGCCGTGGTCAACGTGACCCATTATGGTGACAACCGGGGGCCGAGTTTTCTGACCAGCGCTGTCATCGTCGATGAAGCGGTCCGCCTTCGGCGCGGCCTTGTGGGCACGTGATTCCTCCTTGGCCTGAAAGCCCAGGCTGGACGCAACTAAAGCGGCGCTCTCGAAGTCAACCACCTGGTTGATGTTGGCCATGATCCCGTTCCGCATGAGATGCTTGATGGCCTCTATCGGACTGACGTTCAGCATCTCGGCAAGCTGCTTGACCGTAAGGGCACGCGGGATTGTGACCTCCTTGGCACTTGACTTGCTAGAGCTCTTGGTTCTGCTAGTCTTCGCCTGCCCGTCTACCTTCTGCTTCATCAGCATGCTCCCTTGATGCTCACTCTCGACAGCCTCTGCCTGGGACGCCGGGATCAAGTAATGATGCGAGCTCGGCGAGCAGCTTGGCCTGCTGCTCGCTGCTGATCTGCGTTCTCAGTGCGTTGGCCAATCTCCTGTTCCCTGGTCCGGCCTTCCAGCACACTTCGTTGCGACAGAGATAGGTGCCACGACCGGCCTTCTTGCCTCCGCGATCCACCTCGACATCGCCCTCCGGCGTGCGTACTACTCTGATCAATTCCCGTTTGGGTCGCTTGGCCCGGCAGGCAATACAAGTCCGTTCGGGTACGTGCTTGATGCCATTGCGTAGCCCCGGCAACTCAGTCCTCCAGTAGGTCGCTCGCTGTATCCAATGACGGACTCTCCGTCGCTGTTTTGCCGCGCCGCTTCTTGGCTATGTCGCCTTCCAGACCGGCCTTCGCCTTCGCCTTCCCTTTCCCCTTCTTCTTCCCCTTCTTCTTCCCCTCGCCCCTGCCGCTCTCTGAAGTAAAGATGTCCTCGGCGAAGCGGATCACGGGCTTGCCCGCCGACGTTTCTTCCTCTACCGGCGGCTCATAGAATACAATCTCCTCTTCCTCGGCTTCTTCCTGCTCCTCGCCTGTCACCTCGGTCTCGAGACCAGCGACCTCCTCGACGGCTTCGGGCTTCTCCTTGACGGGCTCAACCACCTCTGCCGGTGGCGCCTCGGCCTCAACGGCGGCGGGAGCCTTCATTTCAACGGTCGCGAGAAGCTCCTTGACGTCTTCCAGCGCTTTCTGCCCGAAGTTCCTGATATCGAGAAGTTCGCTGTCCGTTCTCTCGAGGAGTTGCCCGACGGTCTCCAGGCCAGCCGCCATCAAGACATTCACTGTCCTGGTAGGCAATGACGTTTCGTCCAGTCGCTGACCTGGTACAGCGGCCTCGGCTGTGGGCTTCTTGCGTTCTTTCGCGGGGGCCGCAGGAGATGGAGTCGGCTCGACAGCTTCCTCTTCGGCCTTCGCCGCGCGCTCTGCCTTGGCAATGCTGGCGCTCTTGATATCAATTTTCCAGCCTGTCAACCTGGCAGCGAGCCTGGCGTTCTGGCCTTCTTTGCCAATCGCGAGAGATAGCTGGCCATCGGCAACGACAACCGTTGCGGTATTCTCCGGCTCGCTGATGGTCACGCTAAGGACCTGCGCGGGGCTCAGGGCGTTGGCGATGTACGTCGTGGTTTCGGCGTCCCATTGGATTACGTCTATACGCTCGCCGTTCAACTCGTTGACCACGTTCTGGATTCTGACCCCCCGAAGACCAACGCAGGACCCTACGGGGTCTATCCCGTCCTGCCGGGCAGACACAGCGACCTTGGTGCGGAAACCAGGCTCGCGGGCGATGCCCTTTATCTCGACTATTCCGCTGTGAATCTCGGGGACCTCGAGTTCGAACAGGCGTCGGACCAGGTTCGGGTGGGATCGCGATAGTATCAACCGTGGTCCTCTGTTGGTACGGTTGACCTCCAACAGGTAGAGCTTGAGTCTCTGTCCTATCCGGTGGTGTTCTGTTCTCACCTGCTCACTGATGGGCAGGATGCCCTCGGCCTTGCCCAAATCGACGGCGATCTGCTTGGGCTCGATGCGGTGCACGACGCCGCTGACGATGTCGCCTTCCCGGTCAATGTACTCCCCGAATATGAACTCGCGTTCTGCCTCACGCAGGCGCTGCAACACCACCTGCTTGGCCGTTTGGGCAGCTATCCGCCCGGCGCTGAAAGCCTTCGTCTCCTGAAGCAGGATCTCCCCAACCTGTGTGTCCTTCTTGACTTTGCGTGCATCAGTGAGAGATATCTCTCTACTGGGGTCGGTTACCTCCTCGGTTACCACTTTCTGGATATATACCTTGACGTCGCCGCTGACAGGATGTATTTTGACGGCTAGGTTCTGTGGTGCGCCGGCGTCGTCCTTCTTGAAAGCGGAGACCAAGGCCTTCTCAACGGCCGAGAAGACAACCTCCTTCGGGAGGTTCCTTTCAGCGGCCAGCTGAGTTATAGCGAGCAGAAAGTCGGTCTTCATCCTGCCACTACCTCCTTGTTGACCTCCGCTCTTGTCTAAGCTAACAAAAAAGTGGGTGAAACCCACTTCTCGTCGCACCAATTCCTGGCCGAGTATAGCACTTTTTGGCTCGGAATGCAACCCTATGCACTCGATAGGACTGCACTGCCTACGCGCGACTCTCCGACGTGAACCATCCTGCTAAGAGGCTCGTGTCGGTATTACATTTGCATTGGGGGCGGCTGTGCGTTGCCGGTTGTGCCGCTCAGGCTGTCCTTCAGCTCGAGCCAACGGTTAATGAACCGGTACATGCTATCGCCGGCCCCCAAGCGGAATACGATCTGGTCATTGACGGTCCGGAACATCACTGCAGTGCCGCTGGTAGTCAGGTACAAAGCCAGACTGGCCAGGACGAGCACGAGAACGGATATCAGTATCACTGAGCTGGTTAGGCCATTGAAAGCGTTGCCGAATCCGGTGACGATGGACCAGATGAAGGCTATGAAAGACAGCCCAACTCCCACGCCGAGGTACACCTTGTTCGGACGCGCACGCCTGACCCTTACCGACACGATGTCCGGTAGGAAGGCGACCGTCGCCCTGCTGGTGGAGCTGTCCCGATAGTAGTGAATCAGCCTCTTGTTGGTCAGGATCAGCCCTTCACGCTGACTCCCGACTCGCTCGGCCACCTGCTCACCGGGGAGCACCCTGATCTGGTAGCTCTGCGCGGTTTCAGCGCCCGCATCCGTGAGTCTGAGTCGCAAACCAACCCCTCCGTTTGTCCGAAGACTGGAATAGGCCTATTAATCCAATTGAAAGTTATCATACGTCGCGTGAGAGGTTCAATGGCCTTTTCTGGGGAGGCGAAGTAGGAAAGAAGTACTGTGTTGGACGTGGGGCCTCTCATTCAGTCAGCGGTTTCCGCACCGTCATGAGGCATGTGCGAGGGGCCGACAAGAGCACGCTCACCATAGTGGACTATGGTGAAGACGCCGGTGATGACGAAGACGAGTAGTACTAGCAAAGCGTATTCCCACTGGATTGTGTAAGCCATCAGCGAGGCATGTGCCAGATAGACTAGTGCCGTTTCTGGCCCCGGCGGGAGGAGCGCCAGCCATCCGGACCGCGTTGCGGAGAACACCAGGACGACTCCAAGTAAGAGGGCCAGGACAAGCATGAGCGACATGGGCGTCCATTCACTCTCGCTCAGGCCAAGCGCCAGGGCCGTCAGGGCTATCAGAGCGTATCTTCCAAATGCCGGCAGGCGGCCTCCGTCTCGCGCGGCGGCGCGATCACCTCTGGGGAGGTAAGATGAGAATGCATTGCCGGCCACTGCGATGGCGTAAGTAATGACTGCTGCACCGGGGTAGCCGCAGAGTATCAGGACCAGGACAGCTGGTGCCAGCCCAATGCCCAGAAGCACTAGCGCCGTCGGCAGTAGCGGGTGGTTGTCGCTGGCCGGGGGGTGGCAAAGCTGTCGCATTATGTATCTTGGACTTCGGAGAACGGCTGGCTGGCCACTGCCATCGCTGCCGCTAGGCCCAACTCCAAACGTGGTTGCCGTTGTTGGTAGTGTACTTGAGAAGGCCCGTTCGGACCCATCTCTCCACTCTCTCGCGCACGTGATCTGTGGGGTAGAGAGCGGCCTCCGCAAGGGTCATCGCCAAGGCGTCGATGGGTTGATCGCTCGCTGCTGTAATCCCCACGCTCTCGAGCACGTCGCCCCGGACCAGTGTCCAGGCCAGTGGTGCGCGTCTGGCTGTCCTATGTTTGAGTTCGCTCTCGGCGCAGCTGGTGCCCTCGATGGCCTCTGGTGTGAGGCGCAGCCCCCTATAGTATCGGTGCAATACCGCCGCTATATCCTCGGGGCTTGCTCCTTCGGTCCTGGTCACGGGCCTGTTGGCGTCGTACTTGAGCCAATCGTCTGTCAGAATCTCGATCCCGTATTCGTCGGCCTTCTCTCGCACCTCGGTTCCCGGGAATGGTGCGAGGACATGGACTCCATAGAATGTGTCGAGACTCTGCGCGAAACTCAAGGTCTCTTCCATTGTCTCCCTGGTCTCGCCTGGCAATCCAAGGATGAAAGAGGCTTGGACTTGCATGCCGAACTGCTTGGCTATACTCACTGCATTTCGCACCTGGTCGAGGTTGATCTTTTTCTTCACTGTGTCCAGGATGCGCTGATTACCGCTCTCGACCCCGTAGCAGACGCCGGTGCAGCCGGCTGCCCTCATCTTCCCGATCACCTCCGGGTTGACGGTGTCTACCCGGGCGAAGGCCCTCCAGGTGAACTCCAGTCCTCTGTCGATGATGGTATCGCAGATCGCGTGAAGATGTCTGTGATTGAGGGTGATGAGGTCGTTCTCGAAGTTCACCTCTTCGAATCCCAGGTCCAGACACCGCTCGATTTCGTCCACAACCAATTCGGGGTTGCGATATCTCACACGACGCCCTCCCATTCTGGAGCCTGCGCAGAAGATACAGGCGAAGGGGCAGCCGCGTCCAGTGATCAGGCTGCATGGTGCACCGAGCGCATGGTACCGAGAGAGGGGGAAGAGGTGGTGGGCGGGGGCCGGCAGGCTGTCCAACTGCTCGATAAGGGGGCGCTCCGGCGTGATCACGACACCGTCCGAACCGGAGCGATAGGCCAAACCCTGCACTTCCTCAAGGTGTCGCCCGCTGACTATGTCCAGCATTGTGGATTCGCCCTCGCCGTGAACAACGATATCTATCCACGGCGCTTCCTCCAGCGTCTCCACCGGGCGGAACGTGACGTGAGGGCCGCCGATCACGGTAACGATGTCTTGAGACGTGCTCTTGCAGGTCTTGAGGATGTCGGAGGCGGTAGGGTAGTTCATGGTGACGCATGTGATGCCGACAACATCCGGCTGGTGTTCGCTCAACTTGGCCGTTATCTTGTCCTTGGAGGACTTGGATACAAGGAGGTCTAATACCTCGACGTCGTGTCCGTGCTCCTCCAGGACGGCCGCCGTGTAGGCAAGCCCGAGCGGTATGATGGGGGCTTCTGAGTAGGGACAGGGCGGATTGATCAACAAGCACCGCACGTTATGCACCTCTCAACTCGTGGTGAGATCGCGGGTTCGGAGCGCGGTTGAGCTATCGTAAGTCCTTGTAGTGCTGCCTGTCAAGATTCCGCAATCGATGCGCCCACGGGAGTATGCACACAGGCGACTGGCTACTGTACGGCCGTTGTCGACGTGGGTTTCACCTGCGAGTCGGCAGTGGTACAACGGGTCGACTTGACTGCACTTGTGGTAAGATTCATAGACGGCGCGGTCAGCTAACGCCGGACCGCACGATATACGCAAGACATCGCGACGGGATGGAGAGAGTTATGACGTCGGAACTTGACCTCGGTGCCATGTACACGGGCGAAGGACACTGCCTGTTCCGGGTCTGGGCCCCGTATGCCGATAGCGTCCAATTGCACGTGGTCTCCCCGGCGGAGCGCAAGGTTGAGTTGGGTCAGGAGGAGCGGGGCTACTGGGGAGCGCTTGTCGATGGCGTCGAGCCGGGCACGCTGTACAAGTACATCATCGGCGGTGTTGGCGAGTTCCCTGACCCCGCCTCCCGATCCCAGCCGCAGGGCGTCCATGGCCCGTCGGAGGTGGTCGACACCGGGTTCCCGTGGACGGACACAGGCTGGCGGGGACCGCTTCTCAGGGACTACATCATCTACGAAATGCACGTTGGCACATTCACCCCTGGGGGCACTTTCGATTCCGCTGTGTCCCATCTCGATTACCTGGTCGACTTGGGTGTCACCGCCGTCGAGATGATGCCGGTGGCCCAGTTCTCCGGCACCAGGAACTGGGGCTACGATGGCGTGTACCCCTTCGCGGTGCAAGATTCCTACGGCGGCCCTCTGGGCCTCAAGAGGCTGGTGAATGCGTGCCACGATCGCGGCCTGGCGGTCATCGTTGATGTCGTCTATAACCACGTGGGCCCTGAGGGCAACTACCTGGGCAAGTACGGCCCGTACTTCACGGAGCGCTACAGCACCCGCTGGGGGCCGGCATTGAACTTCGACGGGCCGGACAGCGATGAGGTGCGACACTACTTCGTCCAGAACGCACTGCAATGGGTGATGGACTTCCATGTCGATGCCCTGAGACTGGATGCCGTACACGCTATCCTGGACGCTTCGCCGATGCCCTTCCTCGAAGAGCTTGCCGCTGCTGTACATAAGGAGGCGGGGGCTGCCGGTCGTAACGTGTATCTAATGCCGGAGAGCGCTGACAACAACTCGCGCCTCGTCCGCCCACAGGAGGTGGGGGGATACGGCCTCGATGCCGTTTGGAGCGATGACTTCCACCATGCGCTCCACGTGGCGCTCACCGGTGAGCGGAACGGCTACTACGAGGACTACAGAGGGTTCGGAGACCTGCCTGCGGCGTTCAGGGATGGCTTCGTGTATACGGGGGCGTACTCGTCTTCCCGAAAGCGCAGGCACGGCATATCGACTGATGGAATATCAGCCGAGCGCTTCGTTGTCTGCTGTCAGAACCACGACCAGGTTGGCAATCGAATGCTCGGCGATCGGCTGAGCCAACTGGTGTCGTTCGAGGCACTCAAGCTTGCGGCAGCCTGTGTGATCTTGTCCCCCTTCATCCCGCTGCTGTTCATGGGGGAGGAGTACGGCGAGACAGCGCCCTTTCAGTACTTCGTCAGTCACTCCGACCCACAACTGGTTGACGCGGTGCGCAAGGGACGTCGGGACGAGTTCGCTTCGTTCGAATGGTCGGGTGATGTGCCGGACCCCCAGGACGAGGCGACCTTCCAACGCGTCATACTGAGTCGTGATCTGCGTACAGAAGAACGCAATCGCACTCTGCATTCCTACTACAAAGAGCTGATCCGGCTTCGCCGGAGTCTTCCTCCGCTGGCCGAGTTGGACAGGGATAGGATGGAGGTGCGTTCGTTAGAGCAGGGGAGCGTGCTGTTGGTGCGTCGCTGGATCGACCAGGCACAGACTGTGGCTGTCTTCAACTTCGGCAAGGCCGAAGTGTCAGTTCAACCTGACCTTTTCGAGGACAGTTGGCGGAAGGTCCTGGACTCGGCCGGTGCCGAATGGGATGGGCCAGGGGCCTGTGCGGGCAGCGAGCTCCGCATTGCGCCCGAGTCCGCAATGCTATTCTACAAGGACTCCTGAGGAGAATGGGGGGAGGGCGTTTCATAGGGAATGCGTATTCCACTGGCGACCTATAGACTCCAGTTCAATCCGGCTTTCGGCTTCGAGGATGCCCTCGAGGTCGTTCCATACTTGGACGAGCTGGGCATTAGTGATATCTACGCGTCGCCACTGCTGAAGGCCAGAGCCGGCAGCCAGCACGGCTACGATGTGGTCGACCCGTCGCGGCTCAACCCGGAGCTTGGCACTGAGCACGGGTTCGAGCGTCTGACCGACGAGCTGAGGAAGCGGGGTATGGGACTCCTGCTCGACATCGTGCCCAATCATATGGCGGCCAGCACGGAGAACCCCTGGTGGTACGATGTGCTCGAGAACGGCAGACACTCTTCATACTCCCATACCTTCGACATAGACTGGACGTCGGGAGATGGTGACCCAAAGGGTAGGCTGGTCCTTCCGATTCTGGACCGACCCTACGCCGAGGCACTTCAGGAACGCCAACTCAGGCTCCTGCTCGATGACGCGGGATTCGCGGTCGCCTACCACGACATCAGACTTCCTATCGACGTCAGGTCGTATGCACTGATACTGGCTCGCTGTCTCGGGGATGACGCTGTAGGGCCTCGAGTAGATAATGAGACGGACGACCTGGGGCGGCTTCTGGGATCGATTCGTGAGTTGCCAGAGCCGTGGTCAGCGCCGGGCGCAGATTCGGACATAGCCCATCGTTCGAGACAGGAGATCAAGCGGCGAGTACACGACTTGCTCGCTGCCAGCCCGCGCATGATGAGCAGGGCCAGTGATGTGGTCGAGGCAATCAATGGAGGAGGATCGGAGGAGGACGGCACGGGGATTCTTGACGGTCTGCTCCAGGTGCAGGCCTATCGCTTGGCCTACTGGAGGGAGGGGCTGGTCGGGATCAATTACAGGCGCTTCTTCGATATAAGCGACCTGGTGGGGGTGCGCGTCGAGGATGAAGACGTGTTCACTGCTACACACGAGTTCATCTTTCGCCTGGCCCGCGAAGGTAAGGCTACCGGTCTGCGGGTCGACCACGTCGATGGTTTGCATGACCCGTGCGCCTACTTGCGCAAACTCCAGGGACACCTGGACAAAAGCGGGACCAACGGCGAGATGGGCTTCTATGTGGTCGTGGAGAAGATACTGACCGGCGACGAGCCTCTTCGCGAGGAGTGGCCGGTGTGCGGCACCACCGGCTACGAGTTCCTGAACACTCTGGGGGCTGTGTTCGTTGATCACGAGGACTTTCGGGCGCTCGAGCGGGCCTACTCGCAACTGACTGGAGACGACGCCGGCTTCGAGGACGTCGTCTACCACGCGAAGAAGAAGGTGATGGCAGAGCTGTTTCCCGCTGAGGTCAAGGGCCTGTCGAGCAGGCTTGGCCGTCTGGCTCGCCGAATAGGGGCCGGCAGCGGTCTCTCCCATGAGGACGTGAAGGATGTGCTCGTGGAGATCACGGCGTGCCTCCCCGTGTATCGCACCTACTCGAGTGCCGGGATGGAAGCTGCTGCCGACCGTGGCATCCTGGAACATGCCATTCGGAGGGCAGCGGAACGCGCTCCGCATCTGGAGGGACCCTGCAGCGAGCTCGGGCGTGAGGTGTTCCTCGACGGCGGACAACGGCGCGACGGGGACGACGGCGGGCGTCTCGACTTCGTGATGCGCTGGCAGCAGTTCACCGGGGCTGTGATGGCAAAGGGCCTCGAAGATACGGCGCTCTACCTGTACAGCCCGCTTGTCTCCTTGAATGAGGTCGGGGGCAGGCCCGTAGCCGTGGGGTCACCGGTGGAAGCCTTCCACCAAAGCAACTCGGAGCGCCAGGCCAGGTGGCGCTACGCGTTGAGCGCTACGGCCACGCATGACACGAAGAGGGGGGAAGACGTCCGCGCAAGAATTAACGTGCTGGGCGAGATGCCGGAGAGCTGGATGGAGCACGTGGAACGATGGCGCGGGTTGAATGAAGCCAAGAAGACCTCTATGGGTGGTTGCCCGGTACCCGATGTCAGTATGGAACTCCTGTTGTATCAGACGATGATAGGGGCCTGGCCGGTAGACGAGGCGCAAGTGGACGGGTTCGTGGAGCGTCTGAAGCAGTACATGGTCAAGGCGGCGAGAGAGGCGAAATCGTTCACCAACTGGCACGCGCCAAACGCTGAGTACGAGGACGCTCTGGCCAGCTTTGTTGATCGTGTGCTGAACGGGCCGGAACACGACCCCTTCTTGAGTGACTTCCTCGGGCTGCAGGCGCGTGTGGCGATCCCTGGTGCCGTCAACTCACTATCGCATGTCATCCTCAAGGTCGCGTCGCCCGGAGTGCCCGACTTCTACCAGGGGACTGAGCTATGGGACCTGAGTTTGGTCGACCCCGACAACAGGCGTCCCGTCGACTTCGACGCGCGCTCTGCGATGCTGAACGATCTGGCTCGCTGGCAGGAGAAGGATAGGCCGGGATTGGTGCGGCAGCTGCTGGCCAATTGGCGTGATGGTCGCATGAAGCTCTACGTCACGCGCGAGTCCCTATCCGTGCGAGCGGGAAGGCGTGACCTGTTCGAGCAGGGGCAGTACGTACCCTTGACCGCGTCGGGGCCGGGATCGGACCATGTCTGCGCGTTCGCACGGTGCCTGGGAGATCAGTGGGTGCTGGCGGCGGTGCCGAGGCTCGTGTCGCGGCTTGCGTCTGGTGAGGAACTGCCTCTGGGCGAGGGTGTCTGGCAGGATACGGTGCTCCGGTTGCCGGATGGCGCCCCCCGGAAGTGGAAGAATGCCTTCACCGGCGAGTCTTTGTCGCTCGCCTCTGGTACGGGCGGTTTGTCGCTTGGAGCCGTCTTTCGGAGCTTTCCTGTGGCGCTGCTGATGGACTCCTAGCGAACTCACGTTGTTGGTAAGGGGATACTGCGGCTACAATGGCTATCTGGAAGTCGAGAAGTCCATTGCCTGGAGTTGGATATGAGTTAGGTGTGCAAGGCATGACCGCGTGTTCGCCACGAAGAATTGCGAACACCGGTTGGGTTTGCAGCCCCTGCAGAGGTAACAGCTTGGGCTGAGAACACCATCCAGCCATTGCTCGGATCCCGTCTTTCGCGGCTTGGTTGTAGGATCTGCTTCTGGGTTCGTGTTGGCCTCTGCGGGCATTCTGTATTATCATAGCCTCCGAACCCAGCCGCTAAGCGTGGGTTGTGTGAGGAGGTGCCCCCCATGCAGGATGACTTGGGAGCAATTGCGCGGATTGCCCGAGAACGTGAGCACACCTTAGAACAGCTTCAGAAGTGCGAGGTTGTCGTCGGTCAGCTTGCCAACCTGCACAAGAACTGGGTGCCCGGCAGCCCCCCTGACTTGGAGGTGAAGCTTGGCGAGCTCGAAGAGACTCTACAAGGCATCGAGCAAGATATGGAGGAGCACCGCCGTTCTGAAGAGGAAGATATCCTGCCCATCCTAGTCGAACATGCAGGCGAAATCATCTATCGAGGCCTGACGATGGATCACGACAAGATCGTGAAGGAGGTAGCGGATTTGAGGGCAAGGGTGCATGCTTCGTTTGGATGGTCCGCAGGCCGCGAGGAGAGAATCACCCAAGAGATGGATATTAGAGGCTCAATAGGCGTTGTGCTCACGCTGATGCGGACGCACTGTGATGATCAAGCGGTCATCTACCGCCTTGCGCGTGAGGTGCTTGTGCAGGAACAGGAAGAGAACTGAGGGCAACATGGTAATCGGGCTGGAAACCGGACAATGACGCGGCTCAGAGGCTAAACCATGTGTCCTGGGGAATCCTGTGAAGCTGGACAGCTACCTTGTGCAGGGGCTTCACTAGTACCTCAGAAGGATGGGGCATCCGCATGTACCTCATTCAGGCGTTCCACAACCTCCCCAAGCTGCACGCGCTAGCTCCTCTGTCAACACCCCGTTTCACACCGTTCATGACGTAGTATCTTGTGCTATTCTAGGTGCAGGGTTCGGCGCAAACAGAAGGGAGCTTGCGGGTTCAGGAATGAGAATCGCAGTTGCTGCTGGTGGATCGGACCTTGATGCTCAACTGGGGCAGAAATTTGGCACGTCAGCATACCTGATTATCATTGACTCGGAGAAGTCGGAGTTCGAGGCTATTCCTAATCCTGGGGCTAGCGCGCAGCGTGGATCTGGCATGCAGGCCGTGGTGCTTGCCATCAGCAGGGAGGTGGACGTAGTCTTGACCACCTACGCCAGTCCGACCATACAGAGACACCTCGCAGACGCTGGCATAGAGGTAATCACAGGCCTCGCTGGAACCGTGAAGCACGTTGTCGAACGCTACGTGGAAGGTGAGTTCGAGCAGCGTCCAGAAAGGGCCCAACCGGGCGTGGAAAGAGGCGCTTGGTTAAGCGCCTCTGATGTTATCGAAGCGCTCAGAAGCAGTATCAGACAGTTCGCCAACCTGTTGCCCATATTGATGGGCGTTGTGCTGCTTATGGGTCTCTTCAGTGCGCTTGTGTCCGAAGAGAATCTAGCCTCCGTTTTCACAGGCAGTACTGGTTTGGATGCTCTGTGGGGGGCTTGCTTTGGCAGCATCGTGGCGGGGAATCCTATAAACAGCTATGTAATCGGTGGAGAGCTGTTGGAGCAAGGTGTCAGCTTGATCGCGGTAACCGCGCTGATAGTTGCCTGGGTGACGGTAGGATTGGTGCAAATGCCTGCTGAGATAGCTGCTCTGGGGAGGAAGTTCGCGGTGGTTAGAAACTTGGTATGTTTTGTGACTGCCATCCCTGTCGCGATACTCACAGTAGCAACGTACAATCTACTCGCAGGGTGATCTAATTGGCTGGCCACAATGAGGAGAACGGCAAGGGCATGAAAAGGTTGGTACGTGTTGTCCTCTTCCCCGCTCTCGTTCTGGTCGTCTACTTAGTACTCGCGATCACCATGCCAGAGAAGGCTTCGCTCGCACTCAGAAGCTGTGGGAGCATTGCGCAGGCTTTGATCATACCGCTCTGTCTGGTACTTGCCGTCATGCTTCTTGTGAATCTCCTCGTGAAACCGGCTCGGATCGTCAGATTCCTAGGCGTAGGGGCAGGCGCGAAGGGAGTTATACTGTCAGTAGCAGCTGGCATTATCTCCACGGGTCCGATCTACGCATGGTACCCGCTTCTCAAGGACCTGAAAGAGAAAGGGGCTACAAACCTCTTCTTGGCCATCTTCTTGTACAATCGGGCGGTGAAGCCTTTCCTTCTGCCAATCATGGTTGCCTACTTTGGCTGGATTTACGTAGTCATACTGACGGTCCTTACAGTAGTGGCCTCAATCGGCGTAGGGTACTTGGTCGAAGCATCTATGAGAACGGGATTCAGAATCAACACTGTGTAGAGAGTTATAACGAGCAAGTTAGGTCTAGTGACTATCGTGGTCGGTACAAGATGTTCAGTATGACGGGTAAGAGCACAATACCTTGATCAGCAGGTATGTGGAAGTGGGATTCAGGCCGAGACCCTGTCTTGAAGCAGGAGCGGGCGAAGGGGTTCGGCCCCTTGATTCTCTGCTTGGACATGCTTCTCCGGGGACTTACTGAAGCTAGCCGGGGCGGTGGGTAATCACTAGTTCACTTGTCAGGCCCTTGACTCAAAGCTAATGCATAATATCGTGGTACCCTGATTGACTTGCACGGTGGGTAGTGATATATGTACCCCACTGCTGTAAGTGTACGATGGCAGCAGAAGCTGTTGGTAGGGGGTAGAGCGTGGCGAACGCCGAGGAGAGGTACGACTACATAATCGTGGGCGGCGGCCCGAACGGTGTAGCCCTTGCCGCCTATCTGGCCAAGTCGGGAGCCAGCGTTTGTGTCTTTGAAGAGAAGCTGGAGTGCGGGGGAGCGTGCGAGAACGTTGAGCCTATTCCTGGGGTACGCATCAATCCGCATGCCATGCTCATGTACGCAGGGCCCGCTCCGGGGTTCGAGCAGTTGGAGCTACACAAGTACGGCTTCCGTATGGACTGGAGCCCCATGTCAACCAGCATCGAGATGCAGATGTCCAGGGGCGTAACCACCAGCGAGGGCCAGGTGCCTATGACCTCCAAGGACATGATGGGCTGGGGCAAGATAAGCGGTATGCTCACGTCGCCGCCGTTCATCAAAGACCTGCTGCGATCCATCTTCTGGTGTCCGCCCCATCCGCCCGAGGTCGAGGTCACCCCTGACAACATCCCTTACATGCAAGTCTATAAGCAGCACCAACCCGATATATGGACCGAAGAGCTGGTCGATATGACCCTGTTCGATCTTATGGACGAATACTGTGAGACCGAGGCGTTCAAGGTCATGCAGGCCATGGTCTCGTGGTATTCCGGGGCCGCCGGGCATTGGGAGGGGGTGGCCATACCTGCGCTCGGCTGCAACATAACCCTGACTATATACGGTCAGGCGAGCGTCCCGCGCGGAGGCATGCACGGCTACTTCCACTCCATCATACGCTGTGCCCTGGCGCACGGTGCCGTGGTCAGAACGTGCTGCCCGGTAGACGAGATCATCATTCAGGAGGGACGCGCGTGCGGCGTCCGGCTGAGGGAGACAGCAACGCGCGACGAGAAGAAAATCTGGGCCAACAAGGCGGTGGTCAGCAATGTCGACATCAAGCAGACATTCCTGAAGCTGGTTGGGCCCCAACACCTCGGCTCCAGCTTCCGCAAGAGGATCGAGGATATCAGTATCAAGGGTGGCAGCATCTGGGTTTCGCACTTGCTGACCAAGGAGCGGCTGCGTGCGAAGCCGCAGTTCAGGAGCGAGGCGTTAGGAGACGAGGCTGGTCTGGGTCCCTATCCCTGCGACTCGCGCGAGATCTACTATGAGCACGTGGCCGATGTCGATGGGCGGAGGGGGATGCCCAGTGTGCCGCCGGAGCGGCTGATGTGGATCGGTACGCCGAGTATGAGGTTCGACCCGACAGATCCTCAGTGTACCATTCCCGGCCGCTATATCGCCTCCCCCTACTACGTCTACGTGCCCCCGCCGGAGTACGTAGCCGGCGGGCCGGATGCCCTCGACAAGAAGAAGGAGGAATTGAACGCTTACATGCGCAAGGCGTTCAGCCAGGTGGTAGAGAACCTTGATGATGACAACCTGGTAGCCCACTGGGCGAACACGCCCTATGAATCGGAGTTCCGCAACACGGGCCTCATCGGTGGTACCTGGTGTGGCACGCGTCACTGCGACGACCAGTGGGGCGAGACCCGCCCCCTCCCCGAAATGGCGAGGTATCGAACACCGATCGATGGTCTCTACCTTTGCCACCAGACGTCCGGGCACCCCGGGGGCCTATGCTTGATGGCGATCCCTTACAACCTGATGCATATCCTTATCGAGGACGGCCTTGTCGAGCCGGGACCCTGGTGGTACCCCTCACCCTGGTACATCCCGCAGCAGGGCAAGATCTCGGCCATTCCTCACTGACGGAGACCACAGCCTGGCTTGTGCCCAGAACCAGGTTGGTTGATAGCTTCTCTATATCAACTTCAGCCTTTACCAGTAGTCATTTGAGGCTGCGTTGCATGCCCGGGGTCTCCTCTTGGGAGATGAACGGTTCTCCTTCCGGCTCCACCAGGGATATCCTTTTTCACTTAGCAGCTGTGCCTTGACAAGCGATGCCACGTATGTTATCTAAAGTAACCTCATGTAGCACCATGACCGTAAAGTGGGCTTATGTCATCCTCTATTCTATCCGGCGAGTTCCTGCAAGGCTTCTTCGAGAGTTATCCCGCCGCCGTCGCCATGTTTGAGCTGGATGGCACCATGGTATTTGTCAATCAACCGAATCAAGAGAGGGGCTTGTTGGCAAGCGCGTTCAGGATTTCGTAGCTGATGGGGCGCAAGCGGCGTCGATGATCTTTCGCATCATAGCAAAGGTATATAACGGAAAGGGTGAGGCATGGCGAATAGTAAGAAAAACGAAGGCCTCTTGAGTGACTACCAGATTCTAGACTTGACCGACCACAAGGGAGTCTACTGCGCCAAAGTGCTAGCCGACCTTGGGGCTGATGTCATCAAAGTCGAGAAGCCGGGGGGAGATGCTACCAGGAATATTGGCCCCTTCTACAAGGATATCGCTCACCCGGAGAAGAGTCTTTACTGGTGGGCTTACAACACCAGTAAGAGAGGCATAACGTTGGACATCGAGACTGCTGATGGCAAGGAGATATTCCGGCGGATGGTCAAGACTGCCGATGTCGTCGTAGAGTCGTCCCCACCCGGATATATGGACAGGCTGAGATTGGGATATCAGGCACTCTGCGAAATAAATCCGGGTATCGTTATGACCTCGATCAGTCCCTTTGGACAAACAGGGCCCTACAAGGACTGGAAAGCTAACGACCTGGTGGGTTGGGCGGTGGCGGGCCAGGCATATGTCACCGGAGATGACGATCGCCCTCCGTGTCAGGTCAGCTTCCCGCACGGGTACCTCGTGACCGGAAGCCACGCTGCTTCTGCAACGCTAGCGGCCCTTTACCATCGCGAGCTTTCAGGCGAGGGGCAGCATATCGACGTCTCCATGCAGGAATCTGTGTTATGGACAACTCTTCTATTGGTTCAGTTCTGGGACATGATGGGTCTTAATCTGTTTAGAGCAGGCTCCAGACGCTCGATGGGTACGGCCTTGTTCAGACTCGCCTTTCCGTGCAAAGACGGGCATGTGGGCTTTCTGATAGCAGGTGGCCAGTTGGCTTCGATATCAATGCCGCCGTTAATAGAGTGGATGGCTGAGGAGGGGATGCTCGGTGCTTTTGAGGATAAGAAGGACTGGACAGCAAAGGACTGGACAGAGAAGGTGGATGCCATGGCATTGACGCAAGAAACCGTCGATGCCTGGGAAGACAGTTTGATCAAGTTCTTTGCCAACAAGACCAAGGCTGAGATATACGAGAAAGCACGAGAGAAAGGCATGATTATCTACCCTGTGAGCACCACCAAAGACCTTGCGGAGAACGCCCAGCTCGAAGACAGGAATTTCTATGTGGAGGTAGCGCACCCGGAGCTAGGTGAAACCATCACATACCTAGGTTCCCCTTACAAGATGACTGAGGCTCCCTGGAGGATATCGAGGCGTGCCCCGCTGATCGGGGAGCATAACCAGGAAATCTATGAGGAAGAGTTGGGCCTGTCCAAAGATGAGACACGCTTGTTGAAGGAGGCTGGGGTCATTTGAACTACCGTGGGGGACGCAGAATGAGGAGGTGGTAGATGGCGAAGAAGCGCATATTTGAAGGATTGAAGATTGCCGATTTCACCTGGCTGGGGGTCGGTCCCATTGCGACAAAATTCATGGCCGACATGGGAGCAACTGTCATCCATATCGAGTCGTATACCAGGCCTGATATCTGTAGAGTATCACCTCCTTACAGAGACTGGAAGCCGGGTATCAACCGCAGTGCTTTCTTCGCTGTTTATAACGACAGCAAATACGGCATAACCCTCAATCTGAGGATGCCCGAGGCACAGGAGATAGCCAAGCGGCTAATCAACGAATGGGCTGATGTAGTCGCAGATGCCCATCTCCCGGGGATTATGGAGAAGTTCGGCCTGGATAAGGATACTCTGAGAAAAGACAAGCCGGAACTCATTCATATAGCCACTGCATTGCAGGGCAAGACAGGTCCCTACAGCACCATGCCGGGGCATGGGATGGTGGGGGTATCGCTAGGTGGCATTACCCAGATCACGGGGTGGCCTGATAGAGAGCCAACTGTGCCCTTCGGGGCCCTTACCGATTTCCTCACCTTTCCTCACATGGTAGCCGTCCTGATCGCAGCTCTTATGTACCGAGGGAAGACAGGGAAGGGACAATATATAGAGCTTTCCCAACTTGAATGCAGCGCCCAGTTTCTAGCACCACCCATCATGGATTACATGATAAACGGGCGGATCTTGGAACGTATGGGCAATCGCTCTGCCTATGCTGTGCCGCACGGAGTATACCGCTGCAAAGGAGAAGGCGAGCGTTGGTGCGCCATAGCTGTATGCACCGAGGAAGAATGGCGTAACTTGTGCGATGTCATCGGCAATCCAGAATGGACGAAGGATTCCAGGTTCACCACCTTCGTGGGGCGAAAGGAAAACGAAGACGAGCTAGACAGATTCGTGGAGGAATGGACGGTCAACTATGCGCCGCAGGAGGTCATGAGGCGAATGCAGGAGGCGGGCGTGCCCGCAGGCGCGGTGGAGAGCGGCGAAGACCTGGTGGCGGACCCTCAGTTGAACCACCGGGGTACTCATGTCATTCTGGGACACCCGGAGATAGGGCCGCACATCTACCATCCTCCGCCTTATCGCTTCTCGAATACTGCTAATGAACCCATAATGCCTGCCCCCTGTCTGGGTCAGCACAATGAATACGTCCTGAAGGAAGTCTTGGGGATGTCTGACGATGAAATCGGGGACCTGGTCGCGGCGGGTGCCCTTGAATGAAACGATTGATCACTTGCTCACTAAGAAGCTAGGAGAGTGAAGAGATGACCAGACTGAGAGAAGCAGTGATGGTAGACTTCGTGCGAACGCCCTTTGGGCGAGCGAGCAAGAAGAAGCCGGGATTCTTTGCAGACGTTCGTTCCGACGACCTGGGAATTATCGCCGTTGAAGCATTGATGAAACGGACGAGGGTTGACCCTGTTTCAATCGATGACATTATCATTGGCACACCAACCCAGATTGGGGAGCAGGCGAATGTTGGCAGAAATATCTCTTTGGCAGCGGGGTTTCCTTTCGAGGTTCCTGGCGTAAGTGTTGATAGAGCCTGCTGTTCCAGTATGGCGGGCGCCCAGTTTGCTGCAATGGCCATTCAATCAGGGCAAGCAGACATCATTATCTCCGGCGGACTGGAGAGCCTATCTCATTTCCCAAACCCTGTAATCACACCTGATGCAGATTTGTGGGAGCTTGCCAAGGACTATGCCGCGCGCTGGCAGGCGAATCCCAAGATATTCGACAGGATTGACCCAAGCGCCGTCATGGGGCTGGGCCTCGCTGCCGAGAATGTGGCTGAGAAGTTTGACATCTCCAGGGAGGAGTTGGACCAGTGGGCCCTGAGATGCAACATGAGGGCTGCTGCTGCTCAGAGGGAAGGCAGATTCAAATACCAGATGATTCCTGTTGAGGTGAAGCTGCCGGATGGAACATCAGAGCTCTTTGACTACGACCAATGTGTGAAGCCTGACTCGACTATCGAGAAGATACGCTCCCTGCCACCTATTTATAAGCCAGACGGAAGGTTAAACGCCGCCAGTTGTTCAAAAGAGGTGGATGGGGCTGCTGCCGCAATGTTCATGTCCAGGGAGAAAGCCAGGGAGTTAGGCTTGAAGCCGATGGTTACCATAAGGTCGATGACCTGGTCAGGGATCGACCCCGGAACTGCGCCCCATGGCGTCTGCCCGGTATCCAAGAAGGCTTTGGAGAGGGCAGGCCTTTCTGCGGACGACATAGACCTTTGGGAGACAAACGAGGCCTTCGCAGTAGTCCCCTTAGTCCTGATAAAGGAATTGGGCCTTGACCCGGAGAGAGTGAACGTCAATGGTGGTGCCTGCTCCATCGGCCACCCGGTGGGAGCCAGTGGGATATGGCTGCTTGGGACCATGGCCCATGAGATGAACCGTCGTAACGCCAGATACGGGCTGGCATCCATACCCGGAGGGGTGGGGCAGGGAACAGCGATGCTTGTGGAAAGAGAGAAATACTGGAGAGGTCATGCAGCTTTCTTAGAGGAGTTGGAAAAGGCGGCCCGGCTTCTTGACTAGACGGCACAGAAACGGGTCTGGGGCCGCGAAAACCCCGATTCCGAAGCTGGAGCGGGAGATGGGATTCGAACCCACGACTCTCTGCTTGGGAAGCAGATACTCTACCACTGAGTTACACCCGCGTGCGGTTAGACATTATAGGCATCAGCGTTGAGCGTTGTCAATCGAGGGTGGACACCCGGGCGTGTGGTCGAGCTTTGAGGGAATCTTGAATAGAGGACTGGACTAGCCGGGACGCAGCAATCTCGCCAGGCTGGCGTCGGCCGGCGGCTCTGGCTGTTCGGGGTAGGGCTCATTGTCTCCAGGCCAATACACCAGTGTGTCGAGCAGTCGCTGCACTTCCTCTCTGTTCGGGCATTGATCGGGGATGCCCGAGAACCTGTAGGCAGCGACGCCGAGGTTGCATACTCTAAGTCCCTGGGGCCGCCGGGTGGACGTCGCGTTCCACCCGCAGTCAGTGCATTCGCATTTCAGGATCGTTTTGTTGTCAATCAGTGTCTCGTTCATCGGAATCCGTTTCGTATTGGGTCGTTCCTGAAGCTAGTTTGGTTGCTCCACGCCGGCCGCCTGCCTCAGGATCTCCTCGGATATGTGGTACTCGATCAGGTGGAGCATGGACTGTATCTGCGTGAGCTGCGTTTGAAGAGACTGGCGCTCCTCGAATAGCCTCACGAGGTAAGGGCGCTCATCGGTCTGCTGCTTGCTCATCTCGTCCAGGGTTACCGCCTCTCTGTCAGTCACTGCGCTGGTCATTTCGTTTGCCCCCTCTCTCTGCTCCTGCCCGATTCCCATTCTACGTTACGCGCTGCGGCGGTACTATCAACTCCGACACAGTCCTGCTGTAAACCAGGTTACACTTGGCCTGGGGCCGCGCGATAGTCGACGTGGACATGGTATGGTATGATACGTATCGCATGGGAGCATATAGCCTTAGAGACAATCCGAAAGTCGTTCTCATCATCGTTGGGCTGGTTCTGGTTCTGGGGGTCGTCGTTCCGGTGTTGCTCGCCCAGACCAATTCGGAGGGGCCATACATCCCCGGCGAAATGGTGGGTACGTACCTGAGCGCCGACAATCCTGATGACTACATCGTCCTCCTCGAGGATGGTGCGATAGAGGGCCAATTTGACGCCGGTGGCAACATATCTGTTATCGAGTTCCAGGGGGAGTGGAGCGTAGAGGATGAGAAGCTGAAGCTCTGCATCGTGCCAGTCGGGAGCAGTGAGGGCGCTTGCGACTATCTGGATATAGTGGGCGACAGAATCATCAATCAAGCGGGCAAGGAATGGGTGAGGGTGGCGACCAAGGAGGAGGAGTAACATGCTGAAATTGGTGCTTGATCGTAAAGTGAACAAGGCGGCGGTAAACTCCAGGTTGGGCATTATCGAGGAGAGATTGGATCGGATCGAGCGTCGCCAGCCGGTGACATTGCTCTACGTTCTTCTATTCGTCGGGGGCTTCTCAGCGATCATCATGGGCATGCTGATCAGCGATGTGAATGCGGAGCTAGCTGGGAAGGTCACCATGGGCATTGGTCTCGGCATTGTTGTACTCAGTGCTCTGACGCTCTTGAGGATGAGATAGAGTGGCTATCGTACCCGCCCGGTACGGGTGTTGGCAATGTCTCTCTCCTCTTCACGTCAAGGGAGGACTCGTGTGAGCGAGACTGCTGTGTCGCTTGTCTCGCGGTTTCAAGGTTGTCTCGTTGGGCTGGGTGTCGGCGATGCATTGGGTGCTCCGGTCGAGGGCATGTCCAGGGCTGACATAGAGCGCAAGTACGGACGCCTGGACAAGATGGTCGGGGGTGGGTGGCACATTCTGGGGGCGGGCGACTATACGGACGATACCGCGATGATGCTGTGCATTGCACGCAGCATCGCGGAGAAGAAGCGCTTCGATGCGGCCGATGTTGCTTCCAGATTCCTGCACTGGTTTGACTTCGGCCCGATAGGCATAGGACGTACGACCATGATCGCCCTTTCTGAGATGAAGAAAGGTGCGCCCTGGAACGAGGCGGGGAGACTGGCACATCAGAAGCTCGGCGGCAAGTCTGCGGGAAATGGCAGCATCATGCGCTGTGCCCCGATCGGGTTGCTCGACTTCAAAGACCATGAGAGGCTGGTCAAGGACAGCATTGAGAGTTCGACGATCACCCACTGGGATGCACAGGCTTGCTGGGGCGCGGTTGCTGTCAACCTCATCATTGCCGGACTGCTCACCGGAGAGAGCGACGGGCTGCTGCCGGATGTGGCGAAGAGGATCGAGGAACCCGATGTGCGAGAGACACTGGAGGGAGTGTTGGGGCTGGACTCAGTTGCCGGCGAACCCTCGGCCTACGTACTGGATACGCTGCAGGCTGCCCTCTGGTGCTTCCTGAACACGTCCTCTTTCGAGGACGCCCTGGTAGAGGCGGTCAATCTCGGCGGAGACACCGATACGGTTGGGGCCGTCTGCGGAGCAATTGCCGGTGCCCGCTATGGGATCGAAGCGATTCCCCAGAAGTGGGAGGGCCTGCTGCAGGGCCGGGAGGAGATCCTGGAACTCGCCGAGAGGATACACACCCTGGCCGTATCCCAGCCGCGTTGAAGATCGAGGCGGTAGCTTCGGGGAGGATATCATGACGGTCCAGGTCACGGTCAAGAACGTGGAGCCGACCACCACTGCCTTTTTGGCGGTCAAGGGCCCCTTCGACCAGATGCCCGGGGCCTTCGGCAAGCTTATCGGTTGGTTGGGCAGCAAGGGCTATGCGCCGGCCGGGCCGCCGTTCGGCGTGTTCTTCGATGATCCTGCCCAGGTCACTGCCGCTGACCTTCGATGGGAGTTGCACTTTCCAATCGGTGAGGGTGCGCCTCCATCGGGGCCGGATGAGGAGGGGTTGGGCGTCAAGCGCCTGGAGGCGGCAGAATACGCTTTCGCTATTCACAAGGGCCCGTATGATCAGGTTGGCCCTGTCTGGGGGGCGGTTGCAGGCTGGATACCGGCCAACGGGTACCGGATCGTTGGCGCGCCCCAGGAAGTGTATCTAAGCGACCCCAACAGCACGCCGCCTGAAGAGCTGCTGACCGAAATACGCTTCCCCGTGAAGAAGTAGAGTGCCGTCGCCTTAGATCAGGCTGGCGTCAGCGCTCAACCCGCCACACACATACAGGCATTGACCGGTGATGTAGGAAGACTCCTCGCTCACGAGAAAGAGCACCGCGTTGGCTATGTCGTCCGGGACGCCTATACGACGAAGGGGTATTCTCTTCTCCAGCCGCTCGCGAGTCTCAAGTGCCACGTCCGTTCGAGACATTGGCGTGTCGATGACCCCCGGCCCTATCGCATTCACTGTGATGTTGCGGGGCCCCAACTCTACTGCCAAACCGCGGGTGAACCCGAGTACTCCGGCCTTGGTGGCGGAGTAGTGCGCGTAGTAAGGGCTGCCCTCTGCGGCGAGGATCGATGTGATGCTGACGATTCTGCCGTATCGCTGCTCCTTCATCGACGGAATCACCGCGCGGCAGCACAGGAAGACGCCCTTCAGGTTGATATCGTTCATTCGGTCCCAGGTCTCGTCTGACATCCGGTCGACCTTCTCCGGTTTGCTTATCGCGGCGTTGTTCACAAGGATGTCAACTCCACCGAAAGCGGCAACGACGTCCTGTACCGCGCCTTCCACGTGAGACCGGTTGCTGACATCCACCTCGCAGGCGAGGGCCATGCCGCCTTGCGCCTCGATGGCGGCGACCGTGTCTCCCGCTGCCCGTTTGTCGATGTCGAACACGGCTACCTTTGCGCCCTCCTGGGCGAGGCGCAGGCAGATTCCTTGGCCAATGCCCATGCCGCCGCCGGTTACGATAGCCGTCTTGTCCTTAACACGCATGCTTTCCATCCTTCGTGTGATACTCCGGGCCGGTCCAGTCTCGGCGCTACAGACCCAGGTCGTCGGAGATGCCCTGCATTGCCTCGATCCCCAGGGTTACGAAGTCCTCGAGTCCCAACCCGATCTCGGTGCACCCGGATATCTGTTCCCTGTTCGCGCCGGCCGCGAAGCGCTTCTCGTTGAACCGCTTCATGATGGATTTCGATGTCAGGCCCTCCAGCCTCTTGTCCGGCCTTATCAGAGCACCGGCGATTATCAGGCCCGTGAGCGGGTCGCTGCAATACAGGGCCTTCTCCAGAAGGCTCTCACAGGCGATACCATGGATCTCGTTGTGGCAGAGTATGGCTCGGCACACGGCCTCGCTGCCGCCGAGATTGCGGATCATGTCGGCCTCGACCTTCCCGTGGGCCGTGAAATCGTCGGCTGTGAGTTCAACGTCGATGTCGTGCAGGAGACCGGCTAATGCCCACTCCTCCTCGTCCTCCCCGAATCGCCGGGCCAATGCCCTCATAATGGCTTCCGTCGCCAGCATGTGCTTCACCAGGTTGGTGTTCTTCACGTTGGCGCGTACGGCTGCCAGCGCCTCATCTCTCGTCATAGGTTTACTGCTACCTTGTGATTAGGTGATTAGCATCGGCAGTGGGTCGGTCACTGTCGCCATCTGCCGAACGTCACGCGGTGCAGGAAGCGATCCCAGGTGTTGCCCGACAGGTTGCCGAGGCGGTTCATTCTCAGTACGACGTGGATCGTCCTGGCCATATCGTGGCCGTAGGTGCTTTCGAGTCTCTCAACTGCCGATGGGTCGGGTCTGCAGTTGGTGTCGGCCCAATGCTGCGCGTAGAGAAGGGCCACGGCCTCCTCTTCGGGGCAGGTGTCTATGCTGCCCTCCAGCAACGTGGTGATCTCTTCTTCAGGGACGCCGGCCCTCAGGGCTTCACCGGTGTGCAGCCACGTGCAGTAGCGGCAACCGTAAACGGAGATGACCGCCAGCATCAATCTCTCGCGGAAGGCCGGAGATACTTGCTTGCGCAGCGACAGCCTGATAACAGTGCCGATGTTCTTCACCAGATAGAACTGATCGGCGAAGAACTCGCCCGGACCGCTGTATGTTCTCTTGGCGCGGGCCTTTACTGGTGTGTCTACGTTAGTCTCGTGTGATACGACTGACATCTCAACCCTCCTCAGGTCGCCTCTACGGGCTGACCCTTCTTCACCGCCCTTTCGAGTGTCGCTCTCAGGTAGCGTCCCGTAGCCGAGTCTTCCGACTGAACGATGTCCTCGGGCGTGCCGGTCGCCACCACCCACCCGCCGCGGTCGCCGCCGCCCGGGCCCAAGTCTATTATGTAGTCGGCACACTTGATGAGGTCAAGGTGGTGCTCGATGAGGACGACGGTATTGCCGGCGCTGACCAGCCGCTGCAGAACACCCAGTAGAGCTGCGACATCGTGAAATGAGAGGCCGGTCGTCGGTTCGTCGAGGATGTACAGGGTTCGACCGGTGGAGCGTCGCGATAGCTCGCTGGACAGCTTGACCCGCTGCGCCTCGCCGCCGGAAAGCGTGGTAGCGGGCTGCCCCAGGCGTATGTATCCCAGGCCGACGTCTCTCATGGTGGCAAGCTTGCTCTTGATGGAGGGGAAGTGCTCGAAGAACTCGTACGCCTCGTCCACGCTCATCTGGAGGACCTCGGCGATGTTCCTGCCCTTGAAGCGTATCTCGAGGGCCTCCCGGCTGTAGCGCTGGCCCTTGCATACTTCACAGGGGACGGTGACGTCGGGCAGGAACTGCATCTCGATCTGGATATAGCCCTCGCCCCGGCAGGCCTCACATCGACCACCTTTGACATTGAAAGAGAACCGGCCGGGCCTGTAGCCCCTCATTCGCGCCTCGGGTACACTGGCGAAGAGGCCCCGTATGGGAGTGAAGGCTCCTGTGTAAGTGGCGGGGTTGGATCGCGGAGTACGGCCGATCGGCGACTGGTCGATGTTGACGACCTTGTCGATGTGTTCCAGACCCAGGATTGCGTCGAATTCACCGGGAACGTCCTTGGCCCTGTACATCACCTGTGCCAGGTACTTGTGGAGGATCTCGTCGATGAGCGTGCTCTTGCCGCTGCCTGATACGCCTGTCACGCAGACGAACAGGCCCAGGGGGATGTCGACGTCTATTCCTCGCAGGTTGTTCTGTCTGGCTCCCTTGATCAGGATCGACCTGCCGTCGGGGTCTCGACGCTTCTCCGGGGTGGGTATCTCTCTGTTGCCACTGAGGTACTGACCTGTCATCGATTCTGGAGAGGCCATGATGTCGTCGATCGTGCCGCTGACCACGACGCGCCCTCCGTGCTCACCGGCGCCCGGCCCCATATCGATTATGTGATCGGCGGCTCGCATCATCGCCTCGTCATGCTCCACGATCAGCAACGTGTTGCCGAGGTCCCTCAGCCTCTCCAGGGTCTGGATCAGCCGGGAGCCGTCCACGGGGTGGAGCCCGACCGTAGGCTCATCGCATATGTACAGGACCCCCATCAGGCCGCTGCCGATCTGGGTAGCCAGACGTATTCTCTCAGCCTCCCCTCCCGAGAGGCTGCCCGCCACACGATCCAGGGTGAGGTAATCGAGGCCGACGTTCATGAGGAAGCCCAGGCGGGATCGAATCTCCTTGATGATCTGGCGCGCTATAAGCTGCTCCCTATCAGTAAGTACAGCCTTGCCGCTGCCTTCAGGCGAAACGTCGAGACGGGTGGTCCATTCGATGGCCTGGCCTATCGACATCCTGCTCACCCTCGAGATGTTGAGTCCGTCGACGGTTACGGCCAGTGACTCGATCTTGAGCCGTTGGCCGCCGCACCCCGGGCATGGCTTCGACCGCATGTAGCGCTCGATCTCGGCGCGAACGTAGTCTGATTCGGTCTCCCTGTAGCGGCGCATCAGGTTGGGGATCACCCCTTCGAACGGAGTCGTGTACTGGTACACACCCCCGATCCCCGTGTGGTGCTTCACAGCCACCATCTTGCTTCCGCTCCCGTACAACACCACTCTCAGCTGTTCGTCGGTTAGCTCGCTGATCGGAGTGCCGACGGTGAAGCCGTAATGGCGCGCCACAGCCTCCAGCATACTGGCATACCATGTACCCATTGTCGCGGATCGTGCCCAGGGCCTGATAGCGCCCTCGGCCATCGTCAATGCCTTGTTGGGGACCACTAGGTCGGGGTCCATTTCGAGTCGGACACCGAGGCCTGTGCACTCGGGACAAGCGCCGTGCGGGCTGTTGAAGCTGAAGGTGCGAGGCGCGATCTCACCCAGGCTGATGCCGCAGTGGACGCAGGCGAAGTGCTCTGAGAAGAGGAGTTCCTCGCCGTCGACGATGGAGACCAGGGCGACACCGGCCCCGAGCTTGAGTGCGGTCTCGACCGAGTCGGAGATGCGTCCGGTCTGTTCGCCCCCGTCAATGACCAGGCGATCGACTACTGCCTCGATTGTGTGACGCTTGTTCTTGTCGAGGTTAAACTCGTCGGACAGGTCGTGAATGCGTCCATCGACGCGGGCGCGGACATACCCTGCTTTTCGCAGGTCCTCGAACACCGCCTGATGCTCGCCCTTCCGGTCCTTTATCAGTGGGGCCATTATCATGAACCGCGTCCCGGATGGGAGGGCCAATATCGCGTCGACGATCTGCTGCACCGTCTGGCGCGCTATCTCGCGGCCGCAGTTCGGACAATGCGGGTGGCCCACGCGGGCGAAGAGGAGCCTGAGGTAGTCGTAGACCTCGGTAACGGTGCCGACCGTGGACCGGGGGTTGCGACTGACGCCCTTTTGGTCGATGGAGATAGCCGGGTTCAGCCCTTCGATGTAGTCCACATCCGGCTTCTCCATCCTGCCCAGGAATTGGCGCGCGTAGGCCGACAGGGACTCAATGTAGCGGCGCTGGCCCTCAGCGTATATCGTGTCGAATGCCAGAGAGCTCTTACCCGAGCCCGACAGACCGGTGATTACGACGAAGCGGTCACGGGGTATGGTGACGTCGATGTTCTTGAGGTTGTGCTCGCGGGCCCCTCTGACGACGATGGCATCGAGTGGCATATCTGAGATTCTCCTCGACGGAGATGGAGTCACTTGCCTGGACCTTCATTGTAGCACACGTTGCGAAGCCGGATAAGGGCAATGTGAAGGCTACAGAAGGGCCGGTACCCGCCTAGATGATCTTTCCCTTGAGGTCTTCGTAAGTAGAGCTCAGTGCATCCGGCAGGACACGCAGATCAGCAACGGTGGTCACGAAGTTGGTGTCGCCGTTCCAGCGGGGCACGACGTGAGCGTGGATGTGGTCCTCGATACCGGCGCCCGCGACCCTGCCCTGGTTGATGCCGATGTTGAACCCCTGTGGATTGTAGGCTTCGGTCAGTGCGCGCGTTGACTTTCTTACCAGGTCGAAGAGCTGGAGTAGTTCGTCGTCGGAAAGGCCCTCGACGTTGTCTACGTGCCGGTACGGCGCTACCATCAGATGCCCCGGGTTGTAGGGATAGGCGTTCAACATCACGAAGCACAGGCTTCCTCGATAGAGGATGTAGTTCTTGGGGTCGTCGCTCTCGGCTGCCTTATCGCAGAATATGCAGCCCTCGTCCTTGTTGGACCTTATGTATTCGATTCTCCAGGGTGCCCAGATGTGTTTCATGCTGTTCGGCCTCTCTGTCCCGGCGTGCCTTCGCGGGGTGGTCTCGACGGCATTCTACCAGAGGTGGATCGGTTTTTCGAGTGCAAGCATTGCCTGATCGGACGAATGTGCTATACTTTTATGTCGGAGACAAGCGGGCCAAGGAGGTATACATGTCAGTCCTGTATGTCGCCTCTACGAAGGAAGGTGCCGGGAAGACTACACTCTGCGTCGGGTTGGGCAAGAGCCTCCAGGCGGAAGGCCGGGGCGTTGGCTATGCGAATGCGTCGGGTGATGCCGGCGGCAAGAAGGATGCGGAGTTTGTGAAGCAAGCCCTCGGCCTGAGTGAGTCTGCTGACTCTCTTTGCCTGGTCTCCGGTGATCTCAATGATGCGGCAATGAAGAGTGCCGCTGAGGCTGTGGGGAAGATTGCGAAGGGGAAAGAGGTGGTGCTGGTGGAGGGCGCGACCGCTGGTTCCGACACTGGACCCGTTGCCAAGGCTGCTGATGCAATGAAGGCGAAGGTGGTGCTCGTTGTCCGGTACGAAGACGGCGCTCTGGGTGACACGGTGCAGCAGGCGACGAGTGCGCTCGGAGATCGCCTGATCGGCGTCGTGTTCAACGCAGTACCTGAGAGCAAGCGCGAGGTGTTTAATGACCTCGTGATTCGTCCCCTCGAGCGGGGAGGCACAAGGGTGCTCGGGGTGATGTCCGAGATACGTGCTCTCTTCTCGGTGAGCGTGGGGGAGCTGGCGGAACACGTTGGCGGGAGCGTACTGAACTCCGAGGAACGGGCGGGCGAACTCGTCGAAAGCTGGATGGTCGGTGCCCTGTCGGCGGATTCCGCGCTCTCCTACTTGACGCTCAAGGAGAACAAGGCAGTGATCACACGGGGAGATCATGCTGACATCCAGCTTGCAGCCCTGACCACATCGACCAAGTGCCTGGTGCTCACGGGCGGTATCGAGCCCCTGCCCGCGATCATGAGCCGTGCCCGGGAGCTGGATGTACCGATTGTGAAGGTTGAGAAGGACACGGTGAGCACCATGGAGGCCCTAGAGTCGGTACTGGACAAGGCCGGCGAGCACGTCGAGAAGCGGGCTCAGAGGCTCGGGCAAGTCACGGCCGGCAGCTTGGACATGCGAGCGGTCAACGAAGCTCTGTTGTCTACCACGGCTTGATAGGCTTCCCCTCGAACACAGCTGGACTGCCTGCCTCTATGTGAATCTGGGCTATCATCTTGCTCCTGATTGCAGCGAGCGTCTTGATCAACTGGTCCCTTTCTTGTTTTGGCATGCCCTCGACTAGACTCTCGATCAGGCTTCTCAGAACCTGTACACCCGGGTCGACGAGTTCCGCGCCCCTTGGCGTGAGCTTGATCTGGGTGTAGGGGCGGCCCTTTCGCTTGGGGATTCGCTTGATCAGTCCTTCTCTCTCCATGCGGTTGAGTAGCCCGGCGATCGTCTGTGCCTCGCGGAAGACGAGGCGGGCGATCTCGGCTGGGGTCACAATGCCTGGATAGTCCCTGCAAGCCCAGAGGACGGCGGCCTTCTCAGGCGTAAGGCCTTTCTTTGCCAGCCTGACCTCGGCCACCTTGTTGATCGCTGTATGTGTCTGCCGCAGCAGTGCCCACACCGTCATCGCTGGATCGGTGAACTCCAGGTCGTACATCTTCATGTCCAGCATTAATTACCTCCCCATGAGACCGTCTCTGAAGATATACTATGTCACAGAGTATCCTAGAGGAAACACTGATATATGTCAACTGGAAGATGCTTTCTAGAGTGGAAGAGATCGCGGTCATCCAGGCGATGTCACCTGAGTTCGGTGCTTGAAGTAGTGCGCGGACAGTCATATGTGATAGACTGCTGTCTAAGCCGTTGAGGAGGGCCCGCAGATGCCCGTACAGGCTATCATATGTGACTGGAATGGGACGATCATCGGTCACAGGAACGAGAGGCCGATACTGGAGCACATAGCGGTCTCCATCTTCCGGGCGTGCTTCCCGTTGCGAGTGACCAGGATGGTGCGTATTCTTCGGGCCAGGAGGAGGCTAAGGGAGCTACATATTGGTGAGCGTGTGGACGACGATTTCGACTTTGTCCGAGAGATGTTCGCCGTCTACAATAGGATAATCATCAGCGGCGTTCCGGTATCCTGGATCGACAGGGCCGTTGAGGACTACGCCGACAAGGCGGAGACGCAGGCGCAGCTCGATCGTCGGGTGTTGTGTGTGGTGAGAGACTGCCACCAGGCTGGTACCATAACTGGCATACTGTCTGCCGGCTACGGGCGTGGCATAGAGGCTATCCTCTCTGCTGCTGGATACATCGGCTTCTTCGATTTCGTTGCCGGCGATGGCCTCGATGAGAGTCGAGGGAAAGCCCTGGGGTTCCGACTGGACATCTACAGGCACAAGCACGAGTACTTGGCTGCGTTACTGCAGGAGCACGGGTTGGATGCGCAACACGTGGTGTACATCGGCGACAGCGACGACGACGAGGGCTGCTTTGATCTGGTTGGGCATCCGGTCGTAGCCTTCCTGGCCGATGAACATCTGAGGACCAGATGTGTCCGGCGGTATGGAGCCTTCGCTCCGGCAGACGAAAGGGAGCTCTCGGCGTATCTGCGGAATGCCTGACGAATCGGTGCATCGGTCCATGGCAGCTGAGTTGGAGCAATACCTTGATTCTAGCGATCTCTGCGACTTCGACAAGTGCGCGGCCATCGGCGAAAAGGCACATCAGCTGGCCGGGGGCTGTCGCCATCCTGGCGAGGCGTTCGAGTCCGTCTTCTCCTTCGTGAAAGAGATGCCGTATGGCCTCGAGGACTGGGACGTTAAGGCTTCCGAGACGTTGGCGAAGGGCTGGGGTATGTGCTCTGGCAAGACGAATCTGCTTGTTGCCCTCCTCAGGTCGCTCGGTATTCCCGTCAGATACCGCGTGTTCAAGATTAGCACAGAGGCTGAACTCTGGTCGTCGATGATCGGCGATGAAAGGATGGCTGATCGCCTGGGATCGGCTCCCGTGCAGCAGGACCACGTGGACTGTGAGGTATGGCTTGGTGGATGGCGGCAGGTCGATCCCGCTCGTGATACGGCGCTGGAGCGCGGAATGCAGGCTATGGGGATACCGCTGGAGAGGAAACCGGTCCTCGATGATTCGGGCCAAGCCAATGTGTTGCTGCTGGCCAGTGTAGATGAGTGGGCCAGGGAAAGGCAGGCCCGCCGGCGGTTCAGAAAGAACCGTGATGAGACATTCGCTTGGGTCAACGCACAGTTCGAGCGTATGAGGGAGCTGGGGCGGCAGGTGACATAACGATGGTCGAGGCAGGCAAGCCGCTGCTGCAAGTGACAGAGGTCGTGTGATGGCAAAGCCATTCCGCGTTGCTGAGCGTGTATACCTCGTTGGGGATTCCGACGTATCTCATCCTTACGACTGCTGCGTGTACCTGATCGATGGTGGAGAGCTGCTGCTCATAGACGCCGGTGCCGGCAGAAGCTACGATCGGATCGTATCGAACATCGAGTCCTTGGGATTCGACTTGGCCAGGCTCAAGACCGTGCTGGCGACTCATGGTCATATCGACCACATCGGAGCGCTACACGAGTTCAGGGACAGGCTCGGTGCAAAGATCGTGGCCCACGAACTGGACTCTGACGCGATAGAGAAGGGTCACGGCACAGCCGCTGAGGTCTATCGCGTCAGGTACGTGCCCTGCCCGGTGGACGTTAGACTGCAGGGGTCTGAGTCGATGCTGGAAGTCGGTGACCTGGTGGTCAACGTGGTACATATCCCGGGCCACACGCCGGGAAGCATTGCGGCGTATATCGATGTCGGCGGGAAGAGGGTGCTCTTCGGCCAGGACATCCACGGTCCCTATTACATTGAGTGGGGAGCGGATCCGGCAGCTGCGAGGCAATCTCTGCTTAGGCTCATGGAGCTGGGGGCCGACGTTCTCTGCGAGGGGCATTTCGGCATATACGAGCCTGCAAGCGCCGTCGAACGCTACATCATGCAATACGTCAACAGCCTCTGAGGGAGCGACGGAAAGCCACTGACAGGGTAGTGGGCACTTACCAGTTCAGGGGGATGGTGTCTTCGGTCCTGAACGCCGGTGGGTGTCCCAGCTCCATATGGAGCTGGTCGAACATCTTGTCGCGGAGTTTCTGCAGGGTGTTGTGAAAGTGATCACGCTCCTCCGGAGCGAGATCAGACGTTAGTCCCTGGATCACGTCTTTGAGGATGGCGACCGCCGGGTCACACAACTCTTCGCCCTTGGGAGTCGCCTTGATCTCGGTGAAGGGCCGGCCCTTGCGCTTCGGTATCCTCTTGACCAGTCCTTCCTTCTCCATCCTGTTGAGGAGGCCGGCCACGCTCTGGGCTTCCCGGAACACCAGCCGGGACACCTCGGCGGGCGTGAGTACGCCGGGGTAGTCCCTACATGCCCACAGAACCGCTGCTTTCTCCGGCGTCAGCCCCATTCTGGAGAGCCTTGCCTCGGCCACCTTGTTAGTGACGATCCAGGTCTGGCGCAGCAGAGACCAGCTCGTCATTGCGGGGTCGACAAACGTCATATCATACATGCGAGCATTCCTCGGAGTTGACGGAGATCAGAGAAGAAGTGTCCCTGCAAGAAGATGTTACCGAATGCAGGGTGGGGTGTCAAACTCACAGTCAGAACAGTTGACGCATACTCGGGTGACCTGTAGAATGCGAGCCGCTTGCGCTGTCGACACAATGTCGGCAGCAGGAGGGATTCATGGACTGGTACGTGTATCTGGCCTACTTCTTCGCGGGCGTCTTCCTGGCCAACGGCATTCCGCACTTCACACAGGGGGTATCCGGCAGCAGGTTCCAGAGCCCTTTCGCGTCACCACCCGGAGTCGGTGAGTCCTCCGCGATGGTGAATGCTGTCTGGGGGCTGGCGAACATTGCAGCGGGGCTGGCACTCGTCGTCGGTGTGGGAGACTTCAGCTTTGGACTGAACCGCGAAGTGCTCATGGTAGGAGTAGGAGGTTTGGTGACGGCGATGGGTCTTGCGTGGCACTTTGGACGCGTGCGGGCGCGGTAGTCAGCGGGGCGAGAACAGGCGCGGGTCTCGGCCTGTCAGCCTGTCGTTGTGTGCGCCTGCACGAAAGAGATGAACTCCGTAAGCAGGCGTGAGACGACCCTCTCCTTTCTGTACACACAGTAGAAGTCCCTCTTGAGTTGCATGCCGTCGACCTTCACTTGCTTGACCAGATGAAGGGCGACACTCTTCCTGATCGCCAAGCTGGACACGAACGCGATTCCGGTCTTGGCCTCTACAGCCGATACGACTGACTGGGTTGTACCGAGGGTCAGGGTTGGCATAAGGATGTCGGGGCTGGCACCAGCCTTGGCCAGGAGCGATCGAAGGCTCCTCTGCGTGCCCGAGGTCTCCTCTCGCATTATGAGAGGCTCCTCCTCTAACTCCATGAAGGAGACCTTGCCCCTATCGGCAAACGGGTGCTCGGGGAAGACGATGAGCACTATCTCGTCCTCAGCCATCTTGAAGTACTCCAGGTCCTTGCCCTGCGGGGCGGCCCCGCAGAAGCCAACGTCGTAGGTCCCCTCACGGACCTTTGAGATCACCCCCAGCGAGTCGGAGACGTCGATACGCGCGCTGGTGGCCGGGTGCAGGGCCTTGAACCGGCCCAGGATGGCGGGCAGTAATATCTCCCCCGGTATGGTGCTTGCAGCTATGACAAGGTCGCCCGTGACCTGATCGCGCAGTTCCTCCAACCCCTGCATCAGCTTGCCCCTCTCTATTTCAACGACCTCAGCGAATCGCAGAAGCTGCTTGCCGGCCTCGGTCAACGCGATGGGCCTTTGTGATCTGTCCATCAGCCGTACGCCGAGGTCGCGTTCCAGCTTTCCTATCTGGAATGAGACGGCAGGTTGGGTGATGGACAGCTTCTTGGCAACCTCCGAGAAGCTGCCCGTCTTCACTATCTGTACGAAAGTAGTCAGGTAGTCCAGGTTCATAGGTCACCTCCGCCCGACGCCCCGGTCGGCGAGATTCGATTGCGTGGTGGTGGGCCTGGTTTGGACAATTGTAGCTGATTGGCAACCGTTACGACAAGGGCCTCAGTATAATGCTAACTTATCTTGTCATTAGACAAAACTTATGCTAGAATGCCACGGGATGTTGCTGGTGGGGGATGCTGCACCGTGACAAAAAGGGAGGACTCGCAGGGTATGTAGGAGTCGGCTATCGATCGTGCGATCACAAAGATGAAAGGAGAAGAGACGTTGAGTGTGCTGGCGAAGCCCAGGGTCATCATCGTAGTCGCGGGGCTCATCTTTGGTATCTTGGCTGCCATGATGACGGAGTGGGGCAATCCCTCGAATATGGGAATATGTATTGCATGCTTCCTCCGTGACATCTCCGGCGGTCTCGGCCTGCACCGTGCGGGAGTGGTGCAGTACCTGAGGCCGGAGATCATGGGTCTGGTGCTGGGGGCCTTCGCGTCGTCTCTGATCTTCAGGGAGTTCAGGGCCCGAGGAGGTTCAGCGCCGCTGGTGAGGTTCGTACTTGCTGCCTTCGTCATGATTGGCGCGCTGGTGTTCCTCGGCTGCCCGGTACGCGCCGTGCTCCGGTTGGCCGGAGGCGACCTGAACGGCATCACGGCGCTGGTGGGCATCGTGGTCGGCGCGGCGGTCGGCATATGGTTCCTTAGACGCGGCTTCAACCTCGGCCGTGCGAGGAAGGTAAACTCGGCTGCCGGCTGGGTCATGCCCGTCATCATGTTCTGCGTACTGCTGCTGGCCATATTCACACCCTACTTCATATTCAGCAGCGATGGCGGGCCGGGCTCCATGCATGCCGCCATATGGATAGCGGCACTGGTTGGACTCGGGGTCGGTGTAATGGCACAGAAGACGAGGATGTGCTTCGTGGGTGGATGGCGCGACCTGATAATGGTCAGGGACACCTACCTTTTCGGCGCAATCGCCGCCTTCTTCGTTGGGGCGTTGATCGCGAATGCCGCGCTTGGTCACTTGGATTGGGGCTTCGTCGGCCAGCCGGTTGCCCATGACAACCACCTCTGGAACTTCCTCAGCATGAGCCTTGTGGGCCTGGCCTGTACGCTTCTCGGTGGCTGCCCGTTGCGCAGCCTTATACTGTCGGGTGAGGGCGACATCGATGCCGGCGTCACCGTTCTAGGCTTGATTGTGGGCGCGGCTATTGCGCATAACTTCGCTACGACTGCTGGTCCGTCCGGTATCGGCGATTTCAGCGTGATCGCTGTTATACTCGGCCTTGTGTTCTGTCTCAGCGTGGGCTTCCTTTTCCGAGAGAAGCTGGCATGAGGGGTATGCATGGGATTCGGTAGACGGAAGAAGCCGCCGTTCGAGGGCGGAGGCTTGGTCCTGTTCATGGACGTCCAGGACGCCATGAGGGCTGAGCGCGTGCTCAAGGGCGGCGGCTATGTGGTCAAGCTGGTTGCGCCGCCGCCCCAGATGCGTAAGGGGTGCGATCTGGCCGTGGAGGTGAACCTTGTCGAGCAGCCCGGGATAGAGAGGCTGCTGCATGAGAAGGAGACACCCTACGTGAGCGTCGAGCCGCTCAAGGTCGGCACCGCGAGCCTGCTGCAAGTGGTTAAGGTGATGGACTTCGGCCAGTGGACCATGGTGAAGGCTGGCAACATGAAGCTGACTTTCGAGAAGAAGACCGGCATGATCGTGAACACATCGGGTGGGGGATGCCCTGACATCCCCAGGCTCAATGCCGAAATGGTGGGCAAGACGCTTGTCGAAGCTCCGAGGCCGCGTGACGTTGGCTTCACGCTCTGCGCTCTCATGCTGGACAGGGCACTTGAAGAGGGCGTGCGGCTGTGGCAAGGGGGAGACCAGCCATGCTGATCATTGCGGGGACGGTGCCGGTTGACGGCCTGCCGCTGACCTTCGGCGAGGTCCGGTTGGACGGCGAGGGTCTGCTGGTTGACGGCAAGCGTATCCCCTGCACTCAGGGGACGGGCGCAATGATAAGCGCAGCGGTGGTCACTACAGAGTACCTCAAGGTTGAGGGCCCACGGGCCCTTGTAGTGGGTGACTCTGGTCGCGGCGAGGGCAGCCGTGAGATGTACGAGTACCTGATCGGCAATGTGGCCCGGCTGTCCCCGAGCGTGCTCGCTTTGCACTATTGCCTGCCCGACATGACGTTGACAAGGCGGCTGTGCGACGCGGTAGGGGGGTGCTCGAGAAGGCCGGCGCTGATTGCAGACGCCTCATCTATGTATGCGGCGAAGGCGGCCGGGCTGGCGGCCGAGTTCGACGTCTTCACGCCTGATGCGAGCGAGATAGCCTTTCTTGCTGACCCGGATGCCATGCATCCGGCCTACATCGCGAGGCACCTGTTCGACACGGAGGTAGCCGACGTCCCGAGACTGATAGCGGCTGCATACAAGCTGAAGGACGCCGCGAAGACGATGTTGGTGAAGGGAGCGATCGACTACATAGTGCGCGATGGGCAAGTCATCGAGACGTTGTCGGAGCCCGACGTGCCGGCTCTGGAGGCTATAGGGGGCACGGGCGACACGATAACCGGCCTTGTCGCAGCCTTCGTGTCCGCTGGCCTCGAGCCACACGAGGCGGCGATTCTAGCGGCCAGGTCGAACAGGATGGCGGGCCAAGAGGCGGCGGTCACACCAGCGACACGAGTCTGGCGGATAGTAGCCCGCTTCCCTGACGTGTTCAAGCAGCATCTTTGCCGGTGGAGCGGGGTGTGCTATATTGACGGAGGGCAACGATGATCGAAGTCGATGTGAGGGGCTTCTCCTGCCCCATACCGGTTGTCAGGACGAAGAAGGCGATCGAAGAGAACGTGAACCAACCGATAGCAGTCCTGGTTGAGACGGCGGTCTCCAAAGAGAATGTGACCCGGCTTGCGGAGTCGAAGGGGTACACGGTGGAGGCCGAGGACACCGAGGACGGCTTCCGTCTCACGCTGAATCCACCCGATTAAAAAGGTGATAAGAATATAGCAGGAGCACATGCAATGGCCGATGTAGCCCGGCCGCGCCTCACCGAGACTGTTCACGGTGCGGGTTGAGCCTGCAAGATAGGTCCGGGTGACCTAGCGAAAGCCCTGGAGGGCCTGCCGATCATCTCCGACCCTAACCTCATCGTGGGTATGGAGCGGGCCGAGGACGCCGGCGTCTACAAGCTGAGGGATGATCTGGCCATCATCCAGACGCTGGATTTCTTCACGCCTATCGTCGATGACCCCTACACCTTCGGGCAGATAGCGGCGGCCAATGCCCTGAGCGATGTATATGCGATGGGTGGCAGGCCGTTGACCGCGATGAACATCGTCTGCTTCCCCATCAAGACGATGGATATGTCCGTACTCCACGATATCCTGCGCGGGGGTCTCGACAAGCTGCACGAGGCTGGCGCTACGCTGGTCGGCGGTCACAGCGTCGAGGATGACGAGATGAAGTATGGGCTCTCGGTGACGGGCGTCATCCATCCCGACAGGGTTGTGAGGAACGTGGGCGCTAGAGACGGTGATGCTTTGATACTGACCAAGCCGCTTGGCACAGGCATCATCAACACCGCCGTAAAGGCCGAGATGGCGGACGAAGACTCGGTTGTGAAGGTGACCGCCTGTATGGCGGCCCTGAACCGCACACCGGCGGAGCTGATGATGACGGTTGGGGTCCGTGCCTGCACCGACGTCACGGGGTTCGGCCTGCTCGGGCATGCCTGCGAGATGATCGAGGGCACAGAGGTGGGGATGAGAGTCGACTCCAAACGCGTGCCCTTCTTCCCAGAGGCGCAGGAGCTGGCCGATATGGGCATGGTGCCCGGCGGGCTGCACCGAAACAGGGACTTCCGAAAGCACATGGTCGACATATCTGAGTCTGTTCAACGGTCCTTCGAGGACGTGTTGTACGATCCTCAGACATCGGGCGGGCTGCTGATCTCCGTAGCGAGTTCAGATGCTGATGCCCTGCTTCGGGAGATGCATGCCAACGGCGTCGAGGACGCGGCGATCATCGGCGAGGTGGTCGCTGAGCCAAAAGGCAGGGTCGTTGTCTCGTAACTCGGAAGGTCAGGAGCCGTGTAGGCGCGATGACGTGGGTGGCGATATTAGATGTAAGCAAGAGGGCCGGTCGAGCCTAGCTCGACCGGCCCTCTTTGTCTCGTGACATCGTGGGCGATTAGCTGTTGTCTGCCTTGCCGTGCTTGTCTCGCAGGTCCCTCTTCAGGACTTTACCCGTAGATGTTCTTGGCAACTCATCTATGAACACGACGTAGCGCGGCCTCTTGAAGCTCGATAGCTTCTGTCTGCAGAACTCCATCAGCTCATCGGTCGTAGCTGTCTGGCCCTTCTTCAGGACGACTACGGCCTTCGGCTCCTGTCCCCAGTCGGGGTCTGGCACCCCGATCACAGCCGCTTCCTCGACCGCGGGATGCGCGTAGAGGGCGTCTTCGACCTCCTCGGGGGAGATGTTCTCTCCGCCCCTGATGATCATGTCGTCGCCACGTCCGGCGAGGTAGATGTAGCCTTCCTCGTCGACGTAGCCCTTGTCTCCGGTGCGCAGCCAGCCGTCAGGGGTGAGTGCCTTCTTGGTCTTCTCCTCGTCCTTCCAGTAGCCGCCCATTACCCGGGGGCCTTTGGCCTGTATCTCGCCGACGGTACCGGTGGGCACCTCTTTGCCGTCATCGTCGACTATCTTGATCTGCACGTCGGCCATCGGTCTCCCGATTGACGACTGCAGCCTCTTCAGCTTCTTGGCCTTTTCCTCCTCAGACCCGGTGATCACGTGGTCCTCCGGGCCGAGGCTGGTAATGGTGGATGCAGTCTCGGTCTGTCCGAAGGCGTTGATGAACATGACGCCGGGGAGGACCTCGATTGCCTTCTTGATCACCTCGAAGGGCATCGGTGCCGCGCCATATGTGACAACCTTCAGGCTGGAGAGGTTATACTTGTCAAAATCTGGATCGTCCACTATGCGCTTGAGCATCGTAGGGACAAGCATGGCACGGTTGGCCTTCTGGTCCTGGACTGCCTTCATCCACTCCTTGACCTCGAACTGTCTCATCATGGCGAGCGTCCTGCCGCCATATATGGCGGCCATGACGGCTTGTATGCCGGCCACGTGGTAAAGCGGCACCGTGAGAAGGTTCACCTCCTCCAGCTCGGGGTCTACGGGTGTAACATTCTCGAGGACGTACGTCGAGAAGCTGTTGTGGGTCAAGGGCACGCCCTTGGGCCGTCCGGTTGTGCCGGCTGTGTACATGAGGATGGTTATGTCGTCGTCGTCCACTTCTGTGAACACATCCTCTGGGGACGCGGATGTCAGTTCCTCCTCGTAGTTCTTGAATCCATCCGGCTTGGTCTCGATGCAGATGAAGTGCTCGGCCTTGGGGAGGTTCGCGCGCATCTTGTTGACCAGTTCGACATAGCGCTCGCCGACGATGACGATCTTGGCCTCGCAGTTGTTGATCATATACGTGAGCTCGTCTTCTTTGGCCCTGAAGTTCAGGGGCACGAAGATGGCTCCGGTTTTCGCTGTCGCGAAATAGGTCTCGACGTATTGCGGGCAATTGACCTGCAGGATGGCTACCATGTCGCCCTTCTGCACGCCCGAGCTGAGGAGCAGGTTGGCCAGTCTGTTGACACGTTCGTTCAGTTCGCCGTAAGTGGTTGACTTTCCCTCGAAGGTCATCGCGGGGCGATCGGGGACTATTGAGCTCGCTATCATCAGGAACTCGGTTGTGTTCATGCTTCTACCTCCTATCTTGCGCTTGACTAGTTGATGCCGAGCTTGTCCTTCACTCTCTGGACGACCCTGGACATGATCTCGCTGGCCTTGCCTCCGGTGCGCACGTGGGCCGCCGCATCGAGTTCGGTGGGCCCGTCGTTCACAATCACCAGTGTAGCGCCGGAACTGGCGGCATACTGGGGCATCATCGCCGCCGGATAGACCGTGAGCGATGAGCCTATGACAATACAGAGGTCACATTGTCTTGACCTCTTCTCCGCCTCCATCGTCTCCCAGACGGGCATGGGCTCGCCGAAGAAGACGCCCTCCGGCTTGAGTATACCGCCACACTGAACACAGTCGGGTACCTCGACGCCGGACTCGAGCCAGCGCTCGACCTCTTCGTACGTGTGACGAGCGCCGCAGGTGAGACACTTCACCCACTGCATATTGCCGTGGAGTTGAATCACGATGCTCTCCGAGTTGCCAGCCTTCTGGTGCAGACCGTCCACGTTCTGAGTAATCACGCAGTCGAGCTTGCCTATTCTCTCGAGTTCGGCCACGGCGTGGTGGGCGGGATTCGGCTGCACATCGTGCCAGTTGAGGCCGACGGACTTCTGCATACTCCAGAGCCGTTTCCTGGCCTCGCGGTCGCCCACGAAGCGCTGATAGGTGAAGTCCATCGGGTCGAACTTCTCCCACAGGCCGTCAGGCCCTCGGAAGTCGGGCAGGCCCGACTCGGTGCTGATGCCGGCACCGGTGAAGACGACGACTTTGTTGGCCTTGGCAATAAGGTCGGCTATTTCCTCTACTATCTCGTCGAAGCTCTTGTCGTCCATAGTTCCACCCCCGGGGAAGCACCCATCAGCTCGCGTCAAACGTCGGTCTCGTGCCCGCTGCCAAGGCCCCGATTCCCATCCGGGCCTCCTCCGTTCTAAGCAGCCTGGTGTAGAACATGGCTTCCATATCCAGACCCTGCTCCAGACTGAGGTCGAGCCCGCGTCTTATCGCCGCTTTTGCAGACCTGACTGCAGTCTGGCTGTTGCTTATGATCTTGCGGGCCGTCTCCTCCGCCACGGGCATGAGCTGTTCTCGCGGCACGATACGGTTGACGAGGCCTATTCTCAGTGCCTCCTGGGCGTTGATCATCTCGCCCGTCAGCACGATTGGCGCAGTCATTCCCAACGGCACCAGTCTGGGCATGGTCTGACTGCCGCCGGCGGTGGGAACCATGCCTATCCCCACCTCGGGCAGCCCGAAGCGCGCGTCCTCGGTGGCAATCCTGATATCGCAGCACATCGACATCTCTATACCCGCGCCAAGCGCGAACCCGTGTATCGCGACGATCAGCGGCTTGGAGACGCCGAGGAACTGGCCCCAAAGATCGCGCTCCCACCTGATCTGCCGCCCGATCGTCTGCGAGGGCACCGTACCGAACTCCGTTATGTCAGCGCCCGCGCAGAAACCCCTGTCACCAGCCCCTTTGACTATGCCGACACGCACCTCTGTATCGTCATCGATGGCGGGAAGCACCTCGTACAGCTCGTCCCGCATCCTCGTGTTGACCGCATTCAGCGCGCTGGGGCGGTTGAGGGTGATGTAGGCGATGCCGTCCTGCTTCTCGTAGATGATATATTCGAAAGCGCTCATGATGCGGATCCGTTCAATGCCGAGCCCTGGTGTTGCCTACTTCCCCGCGAACTGGCCTTTCCTCTTCTCGATGAATGCCTTGATGCCTTCGTCCCGGTCTTCCGTGCTCTGGAGCAGGAATGAAAGGTCGGCTTCGAGCCTGAGGCCCTGATCAAGCGTCATGTCCATGCCCTTGTTGATCGCCTCCTTGGCGTATCTGACGGCTATCGGGGCACGCGATGCCAATGTGTTCGCCAGCGACTCCGCCTCACGCTCGAGGTTCTCGGCGGGGACCACCTTGCATACCAGACCGCAGCGGTAGGCCTCTTCAGCGTCGATAGGTTCAGCGGTCAGGAGCATCTCCGTGGCCTTACCTTTCCCGACAAGCCGAGGCAGCCGCTGCGTTCCTCCCCCGCCGGGTATCAGGCCGTAGGCTGTGTCCGGCAGGCCGAGCCGCGCGTGATCCACTGCTATCCTGATGTCACAGGCGAGGGCCAGCTCGAGGCCTGCCCCGTAGGCGTCGCCGTTGATAGCTGCGATAACGGGGCAGTTCAACGAAGCCAGTGCTTTGGAGGCCGTGGCTGACGGGTTAGCCGGGACAGACTCGCCGGGCTCTGGAGACGGGAGTGTCCTGAAATCGAGGCCCGAGCAGAATGCGGTCCCAGCGCCACTCAGGATGGTGACCCTGATGTCGTCGTCCTCGTTGATCGATTGACATACGTCACCGATCTCGCTAGCCAGCCTTGAATCGATAGCGTTGCCTTCTGTGGGTCGGTTGAGGGTGAGCCAGGCGACGTGGTCTTTCTTCTGGAAGCGTATCGACTCGAGGGTCATCAGGGTCTCTTGTCCGAGGGTTCTGGTGCATGTTAACTGACGTTCGTGGGCATGTCAAGCTGAGAACGTTCCGCGAGGCTGGGCGCATGTGTTGAGCATGGGCCGGGTGTGCTATACTCTCAAGTCGAACTGCCCCTGCGGTAAGCTGGGATGCTTGGTAAAGGCGGGAGGGCGTGCGGCATTCGCACTCGCCTATAGGAAGGCGCTCGATGGGCTGGCTGGAGAGGTTTCGCGCTATCCGTGATCTGGCGGACGAAAGGGTTCGGCAGGAGAAGGCTCGGATCAAGCCCGACAAGAAGAGCGCCGAGAGCGTTGTGGACGAGCGGAAGAGGATGGTTAAGGGCCTGACGCGTCGCGTGGAGAAGGTGTGCAAGGAGTACGCGCGTGGTGTCAAGGGCAGGATGAAGCCACACAGGGTAGATGATTGGACAAAGGGGAACTTCGGCTGGAGAGTACAGGCCGATTTCGGAGGTATCGAAGTCGGGACCTGGCCCTGGGTATACGAGTTGAGCAAGCCGCGCATACTGCGGGGACTTTGGCTCCAGTATCTCGGCCCGAGGGGGGAACCAGCGGTCTCCGATTTCAGGGTCAAGGGCACCAAGCTGGACCACTACTACGAGCTGGGGAGGGAGTCGGCAAACGAGGCTGGCTACTACTACTGGGCGCAGTCCAATACACTGAGGGCGCCGTGCTTCCTCGGGTACTTCCTGCCTGTCAAGGACGTCACGGACGAGAGGCTGGCCGAGATTCTGGAGGAGATCGGCCTGGACCTTGTGAAGAGGTTCTCGCGGCCTGACTTCCACCGCATCGGCTAGCCCCTAGCCTGTTGTCACGAGGTCTTCATCCAATTCGCTGTGCCGGGCATTCGCGACAGGGACGGAGGGCTGCAATCCCCCAACGCTGGAAGGCAGCGGGTTGCTCGCGTATTGGCATTTCTTCATCCAGAGTTCACCTGCCTTGCGGTTGCCAAGATAAGTGATAATGCCCTTGAGCGGGTCTCTGGTCTGGACGGCTGAATTGAGAGCCCTTATAGTACATGCCAGCCTGGATGTGGTGTCTTTGTACATCTGGGTAATGCCTTCCTTCAGTTCGTCCGGGGTCATGTGTCTGGGCCTGTAGGTGACCTCAAGGAAGTCGTAGTACTTCCAGTCGTCGGGGTAGTTGGTGCGCAGCAACCGTCCTTCCTGTGCCAGCCTGCTGAATAGCCTTGTCCCCGGAAGCGGCGTCAGGGCCGTCAATTGTGTTCCGTCGACCTTTGCATTCAAGATGAATTCCGTCGTCCTGGGGAACACGTCCCTCGTATCTGCATCGCTGCCGAAGATGAATGCTCCATGTACGCCGATGCCATGACCGTGTATTCTTTCTATTACTTCTTTGTATTTCCGGACGCCCATCCTAAGATTCCTGTGCTTGTTCATCGCTTGCAAGGAACCTTCCTCGATGGATTCGAAGCCAATGAGCACGCCGAAACAGCCGGCCTTGTGGGCGTTCTTCAAGACATCCGGGTTGGTCGCGAAGTCGATGCCTGCTTGACACATCCATCGCTTGTTGAAGCTGCGCTCTATCATTCCGCGGAACAGCCGGATTGCCCTCTCCTCCGCTTGTCTACCGTGGCCCAGGATGTTGTCGTCAGCGAAGAATATGTTCTTGCTGTCCAGTTCCTCAATCTCTTCCAGTACTTCTTCTATAGGCCTCTGTCTGTAGGCTCCGCCGTTGAACGACGTGACTGAACAGAACTCGCAATTGTTGGGGCAGCCCCTTGCTGACTGCACCAGAGCGCCAAACGTATATTTCTTGGAAAAGAGGTTCCTTCGAGGTTTGACCAGCCCTTCCAGAGAGGTACGTCTGCCCACATAGCGGTTTCTCAGTCGGCCGTTCTCGAAGTCGTTCAGCACGTCTTGCCATATCGACTCTGCCTCACCGATCACTACGGAATCGACGAATTCCGCGGCCTCATCGGGCATCATCGAGGCATGTACCCCGCCCATGACGGTCTTGATCCCCTTTCGTCTGAATAGCTGAGATACTTGATAGGCTCTGGGGACATTGCACGTGTAGGCCGTTATGCCTACCAGATCTGCATCATCGAAATCAAGACACTCGATGTTCTCGTCGACGATCTCGACATCCCAATCGGATGGTGTCAGAGCAGCCACATAGGCCAAGCCTATCTGTGGAACACTTGCCAAGGCCGACAAATTCAGATTGCGATCCTCAACGGGGTTAACCAGCAGAAGTCTCTTGCTCATCATTCCCTCCCCTCGGGTGACGTCAACGCAGCGAGACGGCCCAGGCTGGCTGGCGCCCACTTGATGACAGGGAGGGAGTAGACGGTCCACTTGACGTCTTCGACGGGGCTAACCAGGACGAGCTTCTTCGCCATCGCTTCACCTCCGACGATTGCTTCATCGCGGCCGGTAGTCACTTGAAGATGCCAGCGACCGGTTGGTGAAGGGACTTGCTGGTCTTGGCAGTCTCGGGAGGGAACCAGCTTCGCCGCGTGTTAGTTGAGGAGGAGACTCCCCGAACCTGTCGCGGAGCCGGGTCTGCGCCTTGGAGGTGCAGAGCGAAGAAAAGAGTGGTACCGGATTGGGCAGGGCGTCTGGATAGCGCATTCGTGTCAGACACCCGAGTAGGAAAGTCTATCAAGCACTCGATGGCGTGTCAATAGGGTGTTTCCCCCGTTGTTCGTGTGCGTGTTGACATTCGAAACGAGTGGGGGCTAAACTGAGGTGGCGCTTTGTTCGTTTCAGGTTAGGTACGCGGGGCTTTTCGTGTGCTTGGCGGGTGGTCTTGCCTGACGAATGGGGCGTATTTCACAAAGGACACTGAGAAAGGGAGAGCGAACGAAGATGGGCCAAGAAGTCATAGAGTCTCCGATCCCTGGCAAGATCGTGAGCGTGAGCGTCAGCGCGGGGGACACGGTCGAGGAGGATGGGGAGCTGTGCAGCCTGCAATCGATGAAGATGCAGAACCCGATTCTGTCTCCGGTAGACGGCAAGGTCGTGGAGGTGAAGGTGTCGGAGGGGCAGACGGTCGAGACCGGGGATGTCCTCTTTGTGATAGAGGAAGACTAGGCACTCTGGAAGAGAGGTAGGTACGGATGTTCAAGAAGATCCTGATCGCCAATCGGGGCGAGATAGCCCTGCGTGCTGTCCGCGAGTGCCGTGAGATGGGGATTGGGTCGGTGGCGGTGTACTCCGATGCGGACGCGGAGGCGCTTTTTGTCAAGCATGCCGATGAGGCATTCCCGCTGGGTGACCCGGAGCCAGCGAACAGCTATCTGAACATGGAGAAGATACTCGACGCCGCGAAGCAGTCGGGGGCGGAGGCGATTTACCCCGGCTACGGCTTCCTGGCGGAGAACCCCACGTTCGTTGAGCAATGCGAGTCGAGCGGTATCGAGTTCATCGGCCCGCCGAGCAAGTCGATGAACGCTGCGAAGCCGAAGCACAAGGCCCGCGATTTCCTCAAAGTTAACGGGATTCCCGTAGCGCCCGGTTCCGACGGTGCGATTGAAGACGAGGCTGGCATGGCCAAGGCGTTCGAGATCGCGGACGGGATCGGCTACCCGGTCATAGTCAAGCCGAGCGGCGCGGGCGGTGGAATCGGTATCAAGGTCGCCAAGAGCAAGGAAGAGCTCGAGGCGGCGATGAAATACGCCACGTCACTTGGCAGCGAGGCGTTCGGTGTGCCCGCCTTCTATCTGGAGAGGTACGTCGAGAGGGCCAAGCACATCGAGATAGAGATTCTGGCGGACAAGAAGGGCAATACGCTTTACATAAGTGATAGAGAGTGCTCGGTGCAGCGCAGGTATCAGAAGCTGATCGAGGAGGCCCCTTCTCCCATCATGACCCCCGACCTGAGGGAGCGGATGGGCGGCACGGCGGTGCAGATAGCCAAGCTGCTGAACTACGTGAATGCGTTGACCGTCGAGTTCATCTACGACATGGACCGGAAAGAGTACTACTTCAACGAGTGCAATACCAGGCTTCAGGTGGAGCACCCGCTGACCGAGCTTCTGACGGGCATCAACCTGGTGAAGGAGCAGATACGGATAGCCGCCGGCGAGGACCTGGGCTACGGGCAGGAGGACATCAAACTCAACGGCTGGAGCCTGGAGTGCAGGATCAACGCCGAGGACCCGTTTATGAACTTCCTTCCGGCGCCGGGCAAGATAGAGGCCTACGACCCGCCCGGAGGGTTCGGGGTCAGGGTGGACGGTGGCGTCTACGCTGGCTACGCGATCCCGTTCCACTATGATTCGATGATCGCCAAGCTCCTGAGCTGGGGCAGGACCCGCGACGAGGCCATTGCCACCATGCTGAGGGCTGTGAAGGAATACCACATATCGGGCATCAAGAACAACTTGCCCTTCCACATGGTGGCCCTGGACAACGACGAGTTCCGTGGCGGGCAGTACACCACCCATTTCATCGACGACCAGGGAATCACGAAGGAGTTGCGCCGGCTGAAGAAGGAGGGCGTGTTCTCCTGAGTCGAGACGAACAGCCGAGATGCTGGAAACGGGCTCTGCCAACGCAGAGCCCGTTCTTGTTGTGCCGGTTGCTTTGGCTGTGCAGGTCCAGCTTGCCCTTTGCCTGCACTGATGGCATGATTGTGGTTGGGGGTGCTGTGTGGAGATAGCGCCGGGCGTGCACGCGATAACGTCGCCGGAGTACACTATCATGGGCCTGTTTGCCCCTAACGTGTACCTCGTCTCCGGTGAGAGGGCGGCGCTGATTGACTCGGGCTACGCCGACGGCGGCCTGGCCAGGACCAGCATAGAGTATGTCGACGGCCTGGACTCGGCCGACCTCAGGTACATAGTGATCACTCATCCCCACCCCGACCACATCGGCGGCTGCCGTGATATCAGGGAGGCGACAGGGGCCGAGGTCGTGTTTCACGCGCAGGCGGTGGAGCGGGCCCGGATGTACGACCTGGAGGCCGACCACCTGGTCGAAAACGGCGAGGTGATCGACCTCGGCGGGCTGACGCTTCGGATGATCTATACGCCGGGGCACACCAAGGGCAATATATGCGTCTACGTGAAGGAGAGGCGGGTGCTGTTCACGGGCGACCACGTGCTGGGGATCGGCACCACGGTGATTGAGGTGCCGGACGGGGATATGGGGCACTACATCGGCTCGCTGAGGAAGCTGCTGGGCCTTGATATCGACCTGATCTGCCCCGGTCACGGGCCCGTGGTGCGGGAGCCGAAGCGCAAGATCAACGAGCTGATTGCGCACAGAGAGGAGCGGGAGGAGCAGGTTGTCGAATGCCTGCGGTCGGGCAGCCGGACGGTGCGGGAGATAGTCGACGAGATATACCCGGAGCTGGACCCCGGCCTGCTCTTCATGGCCGAGATGCAGATACTCGCGCACCTCTCCAAGCTGGTGGACGAGGGCAAGGTCGCCGCGCTTGACGACAGATACCGGTTACTTGAAACGTAGAGGACCTGACTGTATGATACAGGCGATGCCCCTGTAGCTCAGAGGATAGAGCGCTGGCCTCCGGAGCCAGGAGCGTGGGTTCGAGTCCCGCCAGGGGTACCATTCTTCTTCAGATGACCTCGGGAGTCGGGGTGTAGCGCAGAGGCTAGCGCGCATGGTTTGGGACCATGAGGTCGGCGGTTCAAGTCCGCCCACCCCGACCAGTGACCACCGGAGTGTAGAGAGACCCCTGTTCTTCATGATCGCAGTCTACCACAGTGTAGGAATTCTAGGCAAGGTATGTCTGCGCCGACTTCTCTTTTTGGGCCATCCAGAGCGGAGAAGGGCTCAGAATCGCAGTACAGGGGCTCGTTCTTAGCCTCGTGAGCCTTGTCGCACAGAGGTGTAAGTGTAGATGCGTGATGACTACAGCCTACCCTTGCCTAATCGCTGTAGAGTGGCGCAACGAAGGGTGCCCAGCCAAGGCGGCTGGTAGCACTGTGCAGGTACTCACGGAAATACGGCCATGTGTTCAAAGGCAGATTCAGCTTCCTAAAGACACTGAACAGGTCATCAGTGATCGATATCCTCGACGAGTACACTACACAGAAAGTGACCGATATCTTGGCCTTGTCGGTTTCGGTCTCCATGTCGCGTATGGTCGCGTTGTAGCGGTGGAAGACCGAGAAGCCCCCTTCGTCTTCCTTATACCATGACGCCGTTCGCCATTTGACTTCCGCAGAGGACGGGGAGTATGAGTAGTCGAGGGCTTCAACACGGGCCGACACAATGCGGATGCTCTCTATTTCCAGTTGACGCAGGAAGTCATTGTACTTCCTGACGCTCGACTCCTGTCTTCGCTTCGCCTGCTTCTGTGTACTCATGCTGCCAACGCCCGTTCCTTTTCCTGGAGTCTATGTCGAGGGCCCGCGTACTCGTCACCCAGCGAGTACGTCGCCTGCCCCGAGGCATGCGTCGGGCGACTGCGGATAGCTGGGCTGGCTCCGCGCATCTTCTCCGCAAGGACAGCCGTGATCTCATCCACGACGCCCTTGGTGGCTGCACCGTGCGATAGTATACTCTCTACGTATTGGTTCAGACTTACACCTTCTCTTGTTGCCTGTTCCGCCAAGCGCCGATGTAAGTACCGTGGCATTCTCACAAGGAATCTGCCGCTATACTGCTCGTCAGTTCGGGGTGGCGGTATATCGATGCCATCCTCATACGCAGTCTCAATCCAGGCCGCGCGGGCGACCTCTATCCTGTGGACGGCCTCTTCCAAATCCTCTCCTTCGGTGATGCACCCGGGAAGATCCTCGATCTCAACCACGTAACCGCCTTCTTCGGCCCTGTAGACTGTGATCGGATAGTCGAGTTGCAGATAGTGGTCTAGCCCTCTAGGCTCTTTCGTTTCCTTCAAGATAAGCCTCCAGTTCCAAAATCTTAACAATCCTCTTAACGTAGAAGGCCTTCACATGCCTTCCCTTTACTGTAGGTACGATGATTGGATTACTCCCCTTCTTATGGAAGACCCGTTCACTTCCCGGCTTCTTCTTCTCAGTGTACCCGAAGTACTCAAGGAGCCTCCTGACATCATTGATATCGACGTTGTTGGGCTCATACACTAGTTTCTGAATCAGTTTTATGAAACTGGACACGGGAGGTATGATACTATATATAGTATCATACTGTCAATACCATCAAAACACTCGGGTGTCGGTTTGTCAAGTCCCCCAGAAGTACCGTTTTCGCTCTTTACAGCAGTCCGATTGGACGGAATTCCTCGTCAGGACTCCTCGGCCATCAGGTTGTACGTGGGCACGGAAGGGGCAGAATACATGGTGGGTCGCCGCTATTTGACAACTGTGCTTACGTTTAGCAAAGTGAGCGCAGGATAGCTTGGCGGCGAGTTGCCGCGGCAGCACAGCCTAGAAACACAAAAAGGCGATCAGCCCTAGTTTGGCTGGTCGCCTTTTCTATTGGGGCGAAATGGACAGACTACCAGTCAGATTGTACGTGTGCGGGGAGCCGGGTTGCCCCTACTCCACGGAAGTAGGCGCTTGTCCTATACCTCCACTACATACACTGACAGAGCGACGTGGACGGTATAGTTGCGTAGTCGCATACTGACCTCTTTGTCTTGCATTTGAGTATAGAGGTGCCAGAAAGTGACGTCAACTCTCGTGGGGGCGCGTTTAAGTGAAACTACCGCCCTGACTCGCTGGGCTACGTACTGGGCCTCAGGCAACGGCCATGGAATGGATCGCTCTTCACAGTAACCTGGCCTGGCTATGGCGCGCGCATTCATCTTCGGAAAGCGTGCGGGGCTTGCCCCACAGAACAGGCGATTCCGGATCGTGCTCAGAGTGGCGGCGTGAAGCTAGTGCGGGGCTGCGCGTGGAGTAGCAATAGGCGCAGCCGTGGAGACACGTGTCGTTCATACCGATGTCCTTGCTGACGACGCAAAGGCAGGCGGGGCGCTGCGAGGGGTCCTTTACGTTGTGGCCCTCCAGGTGCCAGAGTTCACGCAACAGGTCACCATCGACGCAGCGTCCCGGTGGAATCCTCGCTTCAGTGAAGTCGTGCTCTTCGGCACAAGTGAATATGTCCATGCCGTTGGCCTTTGCTATTGCCGCCAGATCATTCAATAGCTTCCACACATAGGGCGAGTCGGCAGCTCCCCGCTCGAATGCGAGCCCCTCTTTCTCTAACCCGGACAGCCTCCGCTCCGTCTTCCGGTAGTAGTCCACAAGACTGACCATCACACGCTTGGTATATCCACTGAGGCGCGATGCGACGGCTTCGAATACGGCCCTGTGGAAGTCCGGCGGCGTCTGATTGGAGATCACTATAGGGTCGTAGCGCCATACCACTCGCCTGGGCCCCAGTCGGTCACCAAGTGAGCGGAAGACCTCTATTCGCCTGTCGAGGTTGGGCACGTTGGGCTCCAACGCCTTCGGATAGTCATTGAGCGAGAACTGAAAGTAGTAGTGGTATCCGCGCGAGTCCAATTCGTCGAGGTGCCTGAGCAAAGGTGCCGGGTTCTTCGACCAGAACACGATGGCATCAACGTCGTCCGGCCTGAGAGACACATAAGACTGCTGGCCGTAATTCATGGGATTGGGGACGAGGCACCAGCCGGCTCGTATCCGGTTGATAAACCACTCGGAGAAGAAAGCCGGGATGTCGGTCCTTCTGCTAGCCGAGATGATCATGTTACTCTTTGTCGTGACATAGATCGATGATGATGCAGGCTTACGCTGGTCGATCGAGGTGCAATGGTAGCATGAGGACTTCGTCGAAGTCAAGGCGCTTAGAACGTTCTGGGAGCCTGTCAGTAGGTAGTCGGTAAACTAGGGGGACTGCGGTCATCCGTTGGTCAGCTGATCTCGTGACAGAATCGGGGCCTTACCGCGCGGCCTGCTGGGCTACATACTGCGCTTCTTCGAGGTAGAAGTCACATTTGGGGGCGAGGTCCCTGTCGAGAATGTCGAGCAGCTCGATGAGATCAACGGAGGGCTGGCAAGCGAATCGATAGTCGAGCTCGCCGTAATATAGCATGCAGACGGCCTTCCTCAGGCAACGGCTGCATGTTCTGGTTGTCGGTCTGTGCTGTCCCATTCCAATTCCGTGGCGCCGGGGGCGTCTGACTCCAGACAGATTGGCTGTATCGGCTGCTGGACTTCTGTCGTCGCGGCGCTGCGCCTCTCCTGCCCCCTCTGGCGCAGGTAGTCAGCCGTCAGCCCCATGACCACCATGAGGGCGATGTAAGAGATGGCGAAGGAGACTATCATCAGTATGCCGTACATCCTCTTCCCCCGGTCAAGACCATCTGATATTCTCCAGTCTTAACCTATCCTCCACCCCCCATTCTGGGTGGTGGGTTAAGTTAAGACAATCCCGTCGAAGTACCACGCGAGGTAGTACTATCGTACTCCGGTACCCTCTGGTGGCATCGAGGGTGGCAGGGGGAAAGAAGAAGGAGGCAGGCATTGCGCCTGCCTCCTTGACCGTCCGTAGCAGGTGGTTCGGCTGTCCTATCCCGCGCTGATATCGACTTCGATATTGCCGCCCTGGTCCCATGTGGATGTCTGCGAGGCGGCCTGGCCTCCGATCTTGAAGGTCACGACTGTGCCGGGCGTGTACACCACGCCTGCAGACGAGATCCTGATGCAGAACGTGGAGTCGCCGTAGGCGGACGGCGTCTCCGTAGTGTATTCATCACCCGCCACGATGGCGGTGACCACTGTTCCATCGGACACCGGCGCGCCGCCGATCTCCACTGTGCCGTGGAACTGGCAGGGCAGGGCCGACATCGGGGGTAGGGTTGCTGTCGGCGTTGGCTCGGGCGTGGGCGTGGGAGCAACGGTGGGGGCTGGCGTCGTGGGCTGTGGGGTGGCGGTTGGCGCAGCGGTAGGTACGGGCGTCGCCGTAGACGACGGAGTCGGGCTGGGGCTGGGGCTTCCCAGCGCGTCGCATCCTGGGAGCAGTATCACCAGCGACAGCATCACCACGGCAACCCCTACCAGCGCGAGCTTTCTCATTGTGCCTCCTTTGTTGGTCCTCGAGTTCTGCTTGTCCCCTGTGTGGGGCCTGGCTACAGGTCAACTCAGCGCAAATGATAGCTTCGGTGTACGTGCGTGTCAAGTTCCGTGAGTATGATTCTGTTGCGCGAACCCATAAGCTCTTTCTCAGAGGTCAGCTATGTTGCACAGAGCAGTTGGTGTGGGGGTGTTAGCGGGTGGTGTTGACGATATGCGGAGTGTAGTCTACGATTGACAGGTGTGGAGGCGCAATGATCTCGATCGCGAGTGGGTGAGCAGGTGAAGATAGCGGTGGTCAAGCCGGGTGTGCGGAGCAAGGAGTTGCTGGAGGGGGAGGACCTCGACCTGCGCTGGAGCGTTGATGGTAGCGAGGTTGTGGTGGAGGGGAAGCCTGACTTCGCCGACGACGATGGGCTCCTGCTCTGCGCCCTCAAGAAGACGAGGGTGGCGGTGCTGATAGAGAGCTCGGAGCTGACAAGGCTGAGGTGGCGTGGGCGGGTGCTCGACGTGAGCCTTGGCACATCGGGGTGGCGCCGCACGTGTTCGGTGAGGATAGCCGTCGACAAGAAGTGATCTGAGGAGCAGGATTGGAAACATGGGTATGAAGGAACTCGTGGAGAAGAACAGGAGCTACCGGCGTTTCCATCAGGACGTAGCGATCGATCGGGAGACACTGCGCGAACTCGTCGACCTGGCCAGACTATCGGCTTCGGCGATCAACGCCCAGCCGCTCAAGTACATACTGTCCTATGAGCCGGAGAGGAACGCGCTGATATTCCCGCACTTGGGGTGGGCGCTGGCCCTGAAGGACTGGCCCGGGCCGGCGGAGGGTGAGAGGCCGGCAGCATACATAGTGATCCTGGGCGATACGAGGATGTTGAAGGGGTTTGGCTGCGACTATGGTATCGCGGCGCAGAGCATATTGCTCGGGGCGACGGAGAAGGGCTTGGGCGGGTGCATGATCGGCTCGGTGGACAAGAACGGCCTTCGCCGTTCCCTTGCCATATCGGACGAATACGAGATAGTCCTCGTGGTGGCGTTGGGCAAGCCGAAGGAGAAGGTTGTAATAGAGCGTGTGGGCCCCGACGGCAAGACAGACTACTGGAGGGACAGCGAGGGCGCGCATCATGTGCCAAAACGCTCTCTCGATGACATTATCGTCGGGTAGCATGGAGAGATGAATGGATAGCAGTTCGACTGATGGCATGGATGCGTTTTTCAACGCCGGCGGTGTGGCTGTCTTCGGGTCCCTCGACGAGTGGGGTGGGCTGGGGCATGGCGTGCTGTATAACATGGCTGAGTTCGGATATGAGGGCAGGGTATACCCGATCAACCCGTCGCGGGACGAGGCAATGGGTCGGAAGGTCTATCGTTCTGTGGGCGAGGTCGGTGAGGCAATTGACCTCGCTGTGGTGATTACGCCGAGGCCCACCGTGCCCGGGATCGTCGACGAATGCGCCCGGAGCGGCATCAGGGCGGCGATTGTGATCTCGGAGAGCTTCGCGGAGGCGGATGGTGAGGGGGGAAGGCTGCAGAGGCAGCTTGTTGAGATAGCGCGCCGTACCGGCATACGGATAATGGGTCCCAACACCGTGGGCGTACTCAATGCGTCCAACGGGCTGATCACGGTCCCGTATCTGCTCGGCTACTCGGGTATTCGCAAGGGTGGCATCGCGTACTGCAGCCAGACGGGCATAGCCGCGCCGCAGTGCCAGCCTTTGGGGGACCGTGAGATCGGCATCAGCAAGATGTGTGATATCGGAAACAAGTGCGACGTGAATGAAGCCGACATGCTCGACTACCTTCGCGACGACCCGGAGACGTCCGTTGTGGCGATGCATCTGGAGGATGTGAAGGACGGGCGACGGTTCATCGAGTGTGCAAGGAAGCTGACGAATCGGAAGCCGCTTGTCGTCCTCAAGCCGGGCAGGACGGAGGCCGCCGCCAGAGCGTCGCGCTCACACACTGGGTCGCTGACGGGCAACGATGCCTGCTACGACAACGCCTTCAAGCAGGCTGGGGCGATCCGTGTATCGACCTGGCAGGAGTTCTGGGATGTGCCCAAGGTATTCGCCTCATCGCCGCTGCCCGAGGGGAACCGGATTGGCCTCGTGACGCACAGCGGTGGTGCCGGCGTCGTGGCTGCGGACGTGGCGGTTGAGAGTGGGTTGACGTTGTCTGCGTTCTCTCCCGCGACCGTAGACAAACTGGCGCGTATTTCGCCGAGGTTGACGACGAACCCGCTCGATCTCGGCCCGGTCCTTTCGGCCTTCGACGACCCCTTTGCCGTGCAGGAGGAGATTTGTGCGCTGGTCATGGATGACCCCAACGTAGACTGTGTGAGCTTCGGCATCTATGCGGGCATACTGTCGCCTGTTCAGGTGCTCTGCGTCATGTTTGACAGGCTCAAAGACCGGATTTCGAAGCCGGTTACGGTCTACGTCTACGGCCCGAGGCTGGCCTCCACGGCCGAGATGTGCCGGCAACTGGAGGTCCGGGGCCTGCCGACGTACTTCGATGCGGAGACTGCGGTACGTGCGCTGGGCATGGCAGCCGGCTATGCCGCCTACAGGCGCGAGGTTGAGAACGCCTGAGTCGGCCCAGGTTGATTCCCAACAGCGGCCCCTTTAGAATAGCTGGAGCGTTTTTGTCTTCCGAGGTGCCCACCAATGGATGATGGTCTCAGCACCGGCCAGCTCATTGGGCTCATCGCACCGCTCGCACTGATACAGATCGGGCTGATGGCGTTCGCCATATATGACCTGGTCAAGACTGATCGCATCGAAGAGGACAGAAAGTGGATATGGGGCGTGATCATCGTCGTCGTGAACATCATTGGCCCCATCCTGTACTTCCTCGTGGGGCGCAGAGGGGAATAGGGCGCTGAAAGCCATCATCTGTCAGGGTTTGACGAAGCACTACGGGGACGTGGTCGCCCTGGACCAACTCGATCTCGCTGTCGAAGAGGGTGCCATCTTCGGCTTCCTCGGCCCCAACGGTGCCGGCAAGACGACCACGCTCAAAATACTGACCGGACTTGGCAGGGCGACGGGCGGCAAGGCCTGGGTGGCTGGTGAGGGGGTGAATCCCAACTCCTTCTCCCTCCAGTCCAAGATAGGCTACCTGCCCGAGGAGCCCGCGTTCTACGCCTGGATGACGGCGAGCGAATACCTTCGCTTCGTCGGCGAGCTGTTCCACATGCCGTCACAGGAGATATCGGAGCGCATCTCGGAGCTGCTGGACCTCGTCGACCTGGAGGACGCCGCCAACCGGCGGGTAGGTGGCTACTCTCGCGGCATGAGGCAGCGATTGGGAATAGCCCAGGCGCTGATGAACAGGCCGAAGGTGCTCTTCCTGGACGAGCCGACGTCCGCGCTGGACCCGCTGGGACGCGCCGAGGTACTGAGCTCACTGGCGCGCCTGAGGCAACAAGCGACCACTGTCTTCCTGTCGAGCCATATCCTGGGGGATGTTGAGCGGGTCTGCGACGCGGTCGGGATCATCAACAGAGGGCGGCTCCTGATACAGTCGGATATCGAGGAGCTGCGGCAGCGGTACGCTCGACCCGTGTTCGAGCTGGAGTACGAGGAGGCGGCGGACCACCTGGTCGATGTTCTGAAATCCCTCGCCTGGGTGGACAGGGTTGAGTCTGAACGTACGGGATACGCTTTCACATTGAAAGTAGCGGTGCGAGACCTGCAAGTTGCCAAGGCGGAGCTGCCCAGGATCGCTGCTGAGAGCGGTCTGACGCTGCGTCGATACGAGTTGGCCGAGCCCACTCTTGAGGAGGTGTTCATAGAGATCATGGGCCACAGGGAGCATACATGACCGGCTTCAGCGTTATGCTGAAAAAGGAGCTGAGGGGCAACCTCAGGACGCACAGGCTGCTCATAGTGACGGCCGTATTCGTCGTTATGGGTCTGGGGACGCCGCTGCTGCTGAAGTACATGCACCTCCTGGTACCCAATGAGGGCGTCGGCATAGACTTGCCCGTCTTCACGGCGTTTGACGTGGTCGGAGAGTATTTCAGCACACTGGGCCAGTTCGGTCTCGTTGCGGCCATCCTGGTGGCCATGGGGGCGGTAGCACGGGAGAGGGAGTGGGGGACGGCGGCGATGACGCTCAGCAAGCCCGTGGGGACGGGTGTTTTCATATTGGCGAAGCTGGTGGCACTGGCGGTCGTGTTCGGGATTGCGATGCTTGTAGGTGCCCTGGGCTGCTACCTGTATACAGCGGTGCTCTTCCACGGTGTTGGTGGGTGGGAGTTCCTCGCCGGCAATCTGCTCGTTGGCCTCTATCTCCTGGTCTGCATCGCGGTGACGTTGATGACGAGCTGTTTCTTCAAGAACCAGCTCGGATGCGGTGCTGTGGCGCTGGTGCTGCTGATATTCCTTACAGCGATCTCGGCTGTGCCGGCGCTGAGGGACTATAGCCCGGGCGCTCTGCCATCGTGGGGGCACGGGGTGGTGTCGGGAGAGGGGCAGGAGGCGTGGGGGGCACTCGCCGTCAGCATGGCGCTGGTCGTTCTGAGTACGATCGTGGGATGGCGGGTGTTCAGGACCAAGGAGCTGTAGCCTAGGGCTCCTGTGGCTGTTCGTCGGCCTTGACTACGATCCTGTGGCCTGGGATTGTACCGTCAGCGTCCGGCCCCACGATAGAGCGTGTGTCCTCGGGCACTATGCGCAGGCCGTTCGGAATGGCCCTCCCCGGTGGTACTACGCATCCAGCCCCCAGATAGACACCATGGCCCAAGCATGGGCCGAGCGCGACGCTTCCCGTATCGACCATCCGCCCATTCACATTCACTGCTACCGTCCTGCCGTCGAAACGGTAGTCGGCGAGGAACACGCCATCCGCGACGAACGTGTCCCTGCCGCAGAGGCTGGCCAGTATCTGCCTCGTTGAAGTGGCTGTGCCCGGGTAGAGGACGGAGCAGAAAGTGGCGCTGTTCGAGTCGATGGCACACCCGTCGCCTATCACGGAGCATTCAACCGTGGAGTTACTGCCGATGCTGACGCCGTTGCCGATGATGGAAGCTCTCACGACGGACCCGGCGCCGATCATTACATTGTCGCCGATGTTGCTGGCTTCGACGTACGCTGTGGGGTGGATGTCGCATCCTCTACCCACGCAGTTGCACTTGGTGAGCAACCGCCACTTGTTGAGGGAACGTGCCCAGAGCACCAGGGTGAATAGCCTCGGCTTGGGCGCAACTCGGAGCCTGGCGAGGCGGGCCAGCAGAAGGGCCATGTTGGCAGCCCAGATGTTGGCCCAGTGGTCGAGCTGGACTATGGCCTTGGTTGTCAGAGGGATGCGGAGTTCGCTTCCGCCGAGGACATGGGCTGGCATTGGGAAGGGTTGGGAGAACCCCTCAGGATCGATCACGACCGGCTCGGCTTCGCCTGATCGACCTCTCCCCGGATCATAGCGCAGGCCGTATTCGACCCGATCCGGGTGGACGGATACCTTCTGGGTTGTGACGAGGCTGTGATGGGTGAACAAGCCCGGTTTGAGGGCGCAAACCGTGCTTCGCCCGCGCTTCCGCGAGGTCTCGATGAACTCCCGAACGAGTTCTGTGCTGAAGAAGACGCTGTCTGTGATGAGCAGGCGCTCGTCGCTTTGCTCTACCTCTGATAGGGAGCCCGCTCGCTGTAGAGGGATGCCCAGGCTGTACAGGACGCCTGCCTGCAGGTCGCGGAGGGCCCTGTTTCCGATGAGGGAGTCGCTGGGGTGGTCACCGAATGGATCGATAGTGAAGTCCGTCGGTAGTATGTACGCTCTCATTGATCAGAGTATAGCACTCGCGGCAAGTGGCTCGTGTCAGGACCCGATCTTGCCCGCGTACCTCTTCTCCCATAAGTCGCCCGCACCCCGGTTTCCGAGATATGCAACGACGGCACCGAAGGGACTGCGCGTCTGTATAGCGGAGACAAGTGCTCGTTTCGCGGATGTGGCGCGGGACGTGGTGTTCTTGTACATGCGTGCCACACCCTCCTCCAGCTCCTCCGGAGTCATGTTCCTGGGTTGGAAAAGGGCCTCCGTGAAGTCATAGTGCTTCCAGTCAGAGGGGTAGTCCGTTCGCAGGAGCCTGCCTTCGCGCATGAGCCGGTCGTATAGCCTCGTTCCCGGGAAAGGGTTCAGGATCGAGAACTGTGCGGCGTCCATCCTCGAATCGAGAACGAATTCGGTGGTCCTGTCGAATACGTCCTTGTCGTCGGTGTCGCTGCCGAGAACGAAGGAGCCCAACACGCCTATTCCGTGACCATGCAGTATCTTGACGACGTCTTTGTATCTGGCCACACCCATGCGCAGGTTCCTCACCTTGTGCATGCCCTTCAGCGACTCCTCATCGATGGACTCGAAGCCGATGAAGACCCCGAGGCAACCGGCCTTCCTGGCGTACTCGACTACCTCGGGGTTGTTGACGAAGTCGATGCCGACATACGCGGCCCATCGCTTCTTGAGCCCACGGTCGATCATGCCACGGAAAAGGCGAATTGCCCTGTCTTCTGCTTTGTGGCCGTAGCCGAGTATGTTGTCGTCGGAGAAAAAGAAATACTTGCCGGTCAGGCCCTCGAGTTCGGCGAGGACTTCGTCCACGGGCCTCTGCCTGTAGGTATGGCCGTTGAAGGTTGTGACGGAGCAGAACTCGCAGTCATTAGGGCAGCCGCGCGATGTCTCGACTGAGGCCAGACGATAGCGCTTGCCGTAGATGGTCCTGTTGGGCCTGGGCAGGCTGTCAAGGGACAGGCGGTCACCCTGGTAGACGGGCTTGAGGGAACCGTTTTCGAAGTCCGATATCACCTGTGCCCAGATTGACTCACCCTCTCCAATCGCCACCGAATCCACATATTCGGAAGCCTCGGAGGACATGAGTGAGACGTGGACGCCGCCCATGACGGTCTTGACACCACGACGCCTGTACTCTTGAGATATCTCGTAGCCTCTCGGAGCGTTACACGTGTATGACGTGATGGCTACCAGGTCGGCACCGTCGTATGTCAGGGGTTCGGTGTTCTCGTCGATGAGCTTGATCTCCCAGTCTGCCGGTGTAAGGGCAGCCAGGTAGGCCAGGCTCGCCGAGGGCAGCCTGAGAATGGTTGCCAGATTCGGCTTGAGCTGATGTGCTGGATTCACAAGGACCAGGGTCTTCATCTTCTGACTCCGGAATGTCGCCGTGGCGGGAGACCGGATTAGCACGAAGTGATACGATCAAAGCACACAATCAGGATGTGGCTACCCAAGGGCATTCCTCCGCCACGTTGGCGGTATCCTGATGCTGAGCGAGCCGGTATAGATTCATCTCCATGGAGCAGGCCCCGCAGGAGCCACACCCGGCCGTCCCAGCAAGGTCGTCGAGCAGGCCGTGGCGTGCCATGACGGCGTTGGCCTCGTATGTCATGCGCAGGTACCACGAGGGGTTGACCCTGGGGCTGTCAGCAAGTACGGCACCAGGGAAGGGGCGCAGGCACAGGAAGTTGGTCGGAGTTCCGGCGTCCGCGAGGAACTCGACGGCGCGGATTGTGTCGGCATCGCCCTCCGGACCGGCTATGACTGCTGAGAATGTCCTGACGCCAGCCCTGTTGCAGTAGCTGAGGGCGTTGCTGTATGCGTGGAGGGGTATGCTCGATTTCGCCGGAAGCAGGTCGCGCCTGGTCTGCTCGGAGTAGAACTCGATATTCGCGGCGAAGGTGTCCATGCCTGCTTCGATCAGTGGATCGAGGGACGAGGGGTCCTCTGGGGGAGAGGCCTCGATGGCGACTCGGGCATCGGGGAACTCGCGCCGTAGTTCCACCACATATGGAAGATACTTGGCGAGACCTCGGTCGGCGCTGGGCTCGGTACCGCCGGTCAGCAGGACCTGGGGGGCACGTCCCGATCCGGCTGTGACCTTGTCGTAGGCAGCGACGAGGTCGGGCGGGCCCAGGGGCATGCTCTTCTCGGTGAGTACGCAGAAGGCGCAGGGACTCTGCAGCTTGTGGAAGTGGCAGCTACGTACACCGTAGGGCTCGTTGGGTATGGCGGTGATCAGGGTGTCGAACTCGGCGGAGATGGTGGTGTTGCCTGTATTCTGCTCGGGGAGCACTTCGACGGGGAAGAATGACATACCAGCATACTCTAGCACCGCTTGCCCGCCCGCATTGCCCCTGATCATTACCGGGTTCTCGTCGTTCATGTGTGCTGTGGGGATGAGAGCTCGCAGCTGCGGATGGCCGACCAGGAGTTGCAGGCCGGAGTTGCCTGTTCTCAGGTCTTTGTCGTCGCGTTCGTAGCCGCCCAGTTCCACCGTGGCCCCGCAGCAGACCAGATAGGAGCACAGCTTCACCTTGTTCGAGAGACAGTCGGGCCTTTCGAAGTCGAGTTCGAGTTGCTGCAGATAGTCTTCGTAAGGAGTCGTCATGATGATGGCCTATTCATAGAAGTGCTTGTCTGTCTCGCCGGAACTGACGTTAGCTACGATCACCTTGTTGTCGTTCTCCTGAGCCTGCTTCATTATCGCCGCCACGGTATAGCCGGTCTCGAGCGCAACCAGCATCCCCTCGCTCTCGTGCAGAAGCTTGGCCGCTCTCATGGCTTCCTGGGCGTTGAACCGGTTCACCTCGATCATGCCCTCCGAGTGGAAGAACGATACAGAGCTGGCTAGTACAGTCGACCCGAGCCCGCCTATGTAGTCGCCGTCCTTGAGCCCCTCGATGCCGTAGGTTCTGAGCAGAGGGAAGTGCTGCCTGTCGTCCACCGAGTACAGCCCCACTTTGCCCTCCGACAGGATCGGGCAGGTCTCTGCCTCGGCCGAGACGATCCTGGTTGGCCTGCCCTCGTCCAGGATGTCGGCGATGAACACGGCTGCTGTTCCGAGCAGGCTGGCACCGCCTCCGCACGTCCCTACAACTATGTCCGGGTATCTGCCCGACTCAGCCAGCTGGCTCTTGATCTCCAGACCGACGACCGACTGGGGGAGTATGAAGTAATTGTAGACGCTGCCGAAGATGTAGTATGCGTCCTTGGAGCTTCGGACGAAGTCTATGGCGGCATTAGCCGATATCGTGAGCGGGTCTCTCAGCTTGTCGTCGTCCGGCGGGCTGACGACGACCACTTCGGCCCCCAGACCCTCCATCAGCGGCTTGCGGTCCGGTCTCTCCAGGTGACTCTCCTCGTCCAGGAAACAGACCACCTTGATGCCCAATTCGCGGCCGGCCATTGCCAGGGCAATGCCCCAGTTGCCTGTGGTCTCCGTGGCTATGTACTTCGCACCGTCGCTACGACACAGGTAGGCGATCAGGTAGGCGCTGTTCGCCTTGTGGTTGCCGGTGGGGGCTGCGCCTTCGTTCTTCAGATAGACCTCACATGTCGTGCCGATGGCTTTCTCGAAGCCTTTGGCTCTGACGAGCGGAGTGGGCCGGTACTTGGCGTAGATGCTGCGGACGGTCTCGGGGATATCAACCTGCTTGTCCTTGGACAACTCCAGACTGGCCAGCGATGGCGGGAGCACGTTGGATAGTCTATCGAAACCTATCTCGTCCTTGGTGACGGGATGGAAGAGATCCGACTGGTGGTATGCTTTCAGGTTGAGATAACGCTGCGACATTAGGGCTCCTCTCGGTCCACGCTGGCAGCTGGCCGCCTAACCAGAAGCATGCCGGTGGATTCGTTGGCTACCAGGGCGTGTCGGGTATAGTGGAAGCAAACTCACACACACCCGCAACGATCTGCTGTTCCCATGCCTCCCTGCACTCGCAGGGTGCCGCCAGCACTTGCTGGACTCGCTCGCGCATTGTATCACGCGAGATATTTACTTCTCGCAGTAGTTGCCGGATTCCATCGCTGCAATCGCACACACCACCATCGGCGGCGTAGTTCGCCGGAATGCGCAGGGTATCGACGTTGTCTACTTCATTACCGAGGATGATTTGGAAAGGCGGTACCCACTCTCCCCTGATCGCATCCAACAGCCCCAGAACCAGCGCAATAGTGTACAGCCATGGAGGCCTGGGAGGCGGCTCCGCGGACAAGCGCTCTGCTATCGCCGACTCCTTGGCGACGAAGTAGGGTTGGACAGCCAGGATGGTCTTGCACTGAAGCCTCGACGTGAGACGCAGGATTCTCCTGGAGCTGGTCAACACGTCGACTATCGCAGACCGGTCGTCGTTGATGAGGGGCGGGTTCAGGAGCAGGTAGGCCTGGAATCCCATGCCGGCCTGGGCAACGGCCTCGATACTTCTGACTACATCGTCTGTACTGAAGTTCTTGGACAGCCTGGAGCGAAGCTCGTCGTCCATTGTCTCCACGCCGACGGCGACTATTACCCGGCTGGGGTCCAAGCGCTGTGCGAGTGCCCTTAGTCGGTCTTCAGTGACGAACTCCGGCCTTGATTCCAGTACGACTTCATTCACGGTGCTGCCCGCGATAAGTTGAGCGATCAAATCCGTGGACTGCTCGGACACCTCATGCTCGTCGAAGAAGCTGCCCGACACGTACAGCTCCAGTCTACGCACTGCGCGCAGATCACGGCTCTCGAGCGCTCTGCGGAGGACGTGGCCGACATCGTCGGGTGGAACGGGGTTGTGGTGGTTACGGAAGCCACAGTAGACGCATCGTGTGTTTCTTCTCGCTTGGACGCAAGGGTTTGTACTGATCCCCAGCTTCCATCTCAGGCCGTGTGCGTAACGCTCCACGCTGTCGATGGTGATCGGGCCATCCAGACGGTGAGTCGCCCGGTGTTCAGTTGGCCTCGGTCTTAGGGATTCATCGTTCATAGCTTTTCGACTGCAGCTGCTCCATTTCAGATACACTATGAGTCCATCAGCACCGGCTACTAAGGGACTTGGAGCCCCAGGGATGGACGATTCGCACGAGTAGAGGGAAACCGGCAAGCACGACGATTGAAGCCATCAGGGCATAGCCGTAGTGCACGTGGTTGGCCATTCCAACGCCGAATAGCAGCACGACTATGAGACCCCAGGCGAGCGTCATGAGAACCTTGTACCTGGAGCTGTTCGCCACGGGGTCCTTCTCCCTCAAGATGACCGCCAGGGCTGTACAGGTCAGCGGAAGCACCAGCAACCCGACCGACAGAGTTGTGTTGAAAACGCCCAGACTCCACAGAATCGGCACCAGTACGAAAGCCCCCAGGCCTGTTACCTCCTCCAGTGTCATGGCGTTTCTGAACCGGAGGTTGAAGCCGACGGTAGCCATGTTGTACAGGCTGGCACCCGGCTCCAGGCGCACCAGGCCGGAGGTCAGAGCAAGCAGGGTCTTCCTGAACTTCAGGGTGATGCCCAAGGCGAAGCTGTGGAGGAAGAGGACGCCGGCGAAACCCAATATGAACCCGTTCTGGGCGGTGAGTGACGGCTGCACGATGAGCCATCCTGCTACCGGCAGAAGTGCGAAGGCTATGGCGTGGGATAGCGGCGCCAACAAGGTCTCCTTCAACCTGAGCGGAGGGACCGAGTACGCTACACTGAAGAACCAGCCAGCGAGCATTACCAGCACCAGGGCGTAGTTGAGTGTGATGGCAAGGAGGGCGATCAGCAGCGCGGCTGCAACCACATTCTCCGCGATGAGAGCCTTCTTGGCCAGACCGGCATCGAGCTCGCCGGTGACCAGGGTGTTGGTTGGCCCATATAGCTGGTCCTCGTGTCTGTCGGTGTAGGTGTTGGCGAACTCGGCTGCGGCCTGTATGGTCAACACTGCCAGAACGAATAGCAGGACATGAGGCCATTCCACGGTCTGGCCCTCCAGCCCCATGAGAAGACCGCCGATCCACGCCGGAGCGCCGATCCAGATCCAGTGAGGCACATTCGCCTTCCACAGCGCAACAAGAGTACGACCGCTCATGCGCACCCTTCCCACTCCGAACGATGTGTGCCGCCTCCGGGTGAGTCAGCCACGAGTGGCGCTGACTTGAGTTCATCGATGTTGGCGGCGCCAATGCAGAACATAGTGATCTTGAGTTCCTGTATTAGGTTCCGGAGCGCTAGCACAACAGCTTCTGTGGAGCTGTGCGCCAATTTGAGCAGGGGCGCTGCCATGCCTGCTACATCAGCGCCTAGGGCCATAGCCTTGGCTATGTCGATCCCCGAGTAGACGCCACCACTGGCGATGACCACGGAATCCGGTGCACCCTGCCTCGCCATGATGATGGAATCGGCTGTGGGTATACCCCAATCCGCAAAGGCCGCCGCGACGCCGGTGATACCGTTGTTGCTGGCTCTGAGCCTCTCCGCTTCGCTCCAGGAGGTGCCGCCGGCTCCAGCGACGTCGATGGCGGCGACGCCTGCGCTGGCTAGCAATCTGGAGACATCCTCGGAGATGCCGAAACCGACCTCCTTGACGATCACGGGCACGCTCAGCTTGCGGCAAACGAGTTCGATCTTGGACAGCAGACCGGAGAAATCCGTGTTGCCGTCATGCTGAAGGGCCTCCTGCAACGGATTGAGATGCAGCATGAGGCCGTTCGCGTCTATCATGTCCACGGCGCGCTGGCATTCCGACACACTGTATCCGTAGTTGAGCTGTACGGCACCCAGGTTTGCGAACAGGAGAATGTCGGGTGCCACATCGCGGACGTGGTATGTGGATACCGCATCGGGGTCGTCGATCGCACACCGCTGCGAGCCGACTCCCATGGCCAAGCCGAGGGCCTGGGCGGCCGTCGCTAAGTTCCTGTTGACCCTCGCGGCCTCCCCTATCCCACCGACCATTGGGGATATCAGTATGGGAGCGCCCAACTGCTTGCCAAACAGGTTGGTCGAGACGTCGACATCAGCCAGGTTGATCTCCGGTAGCGCACGATGTACAAAACGGTAGCACTCCAGCCCGGTGCTTGCACCATCGACGTGTGCGCTGCCATTCAGGAATACGTCCAGATGCTCCTTCTTGCGCTTACTGTTAGCGTGGCTCATAGTGGCTTGGATCCTGGTGTAGGTTCGGCCATAACCCAACTACACTCCCCCGGCCCACAGAATGCTCGCAGGGTAGCTCATAGCTGTTTCGGTGGCGCGTTGATATTCTGCGGCGGAAGCGGCGGGTTGTGTCGGCTGCGATGTGGAGGGTGCCTTCTTTCTTACACGATTTGTCTGAATTTGTCAAGGTCAGCGAACGTGTGTGATGTTACCGCCAAGGTGTATTGCGGACTCAGATGCACTCATGGTATCATACTCCAACAGGCTCGTGGACGTATGCCGGGGTGGTAGTCAATCTGGCCTGGCGCACGGACACACGGGCCACGTTTCAGATTTTTTAGACCCCGGTCCTAGCTACTGCTGACATGCGTGAATCAGAGACCCCAGGTCAACAGCATCTGCCTACGAACGGTGGTATTGTCGCTTCCCCTGTGGCGCGCCGATCCAGGGATGATCGATGAGCAGACGTATCAGCGTTGGTGAGCGCTTAGCCATTGACAGAATGGCGGAGCCCTGGCTGGGTGGTGAGGAGGAATCGAGCGGTGTTGACGCGCTCTTCGAGCCATCCGGTGGGAGCGATTGTGGAGACGTCGATCGCAGTCACGTAGTCGTGGTTATCACGGTGGTTGGGAACGAGGCAGCTCATCGTATCGCCGAGAGACTGGTGGACTCAAGAAGGGCATCCATGGTCAACATCGTGCCGAAGATAAGGTCGGTGGTCCGGCAGGGAGAAGGTGTCCATGGTGTCGAAGAGAGCTTCCTGCTGGCGAGAACGAGGGCGGACCTGTTCGGAGACATACTGCATATCGTAGAGGACATACCCAGCAGCGTCATCCCGGAGGTCATAGCGCTACCGATCGTCAAGGCACGTTCAGAGCATCTCGACTGGATAAGTAGACAGACCGACGTGCTGACCGACGTGGAGGTCACTCTGGGAAGAACGACGGTTCGCGGCTGCTTCAATCGCTGTGAAGCGGCCGCTGCTGTGCTGAAGGCCTTGCCTTTGGAATCACGGGTGAGTGTGTGGGGTAAAGAGGTGTACTTCCCGGTTACTGCCAAGGTGGAAACGGCGAATCTGCAGGAGGTCGTCAGGCTCGGTGACATCTGCTATTGGCCTGCGGCGAAAGCAGTCTGCATCTTCCTCGGCCCTACCCCCTTGAGCAGGGGAGACGAGATTCGGACCCTCACCCCTGTAGAGGTCATAGGCAGCTTGGAGGCTCCTGAGAGGCTTTCCTACGCTGTCTGTGAAGGCAGTCGCATAAGGATCACGATTGCGCTCCCACTACCCGCGTAGTTGGCGCTGCCCGGCGAATCACCCGAACAGGAGAGGTGATGGGGCGAGGTGCTGACGGATTCAAGCGCCCGGACATATTCCGCCCTCCCAGCGAGCGGAGGAGCTACTTTCTTCCCCTGACCAGTGGCTGCTCGAACAACACGTGTACCTTCTGCGGTTTCTATGGTATGGCCCTCAGGGTCCGTGATGTGGAGGACGTAAAGCACGAGATAGACGCGCTGGCTATGTACGTGAGGCATGGCGTTCGGTTGGGCGACGTCGACGACATAGTGTACGCTATAGCGCAGAGCTGGGATGGGCGAAGGGTCTTCCTTCAGGATGGGGATGCTCTGGTCTATCCGTACGACAGGCTCGCGGAAGTCCTCGGGCACTTGAATGAGAAGCTGCCCGGGCTGCACAGGATTGGTAGCTATGCGACACCGCAGGATATACTGAGAAGGAGCACTGACGAACTGCGGGAGTTGCGCCGCCTGGGTCTGGGCATTCTCTACACGGGGATTGAGAGCGGCGACGATCAGGTGCTTGAAAAGGTTGGCAAGGGAGTCACCCACGACCAACTGGTCGAGGCAGGCAGGAAGGCCAAAGATGCCGGGATGGTGCTGTCACTGACCGTGATCCTGGGTCTCGGGGGTGACGACGGGAGCGCAAGACATGTGAGCGAGACGGCACGTGTCCTTTCCGAGATCGACACAGAGTACACCGGGGCGCTGACCCTGACGCTCGTGCCCGGTACTCCCCTCTACAACGACTGGCAAAACGGCAGATTCACTCTTCTGTCCCCTTTCGAGTTCCTTGGTGAACTCAGGGAACTTGTTCAGCAGTGCCGCTTTACGAGGTGCTTCTTAAGTTCAATGCACGCGTCCAACTACCTGTCCGTACGCGGGTTCCTGCCCACGGACAAGGCGAGGATGCTGGGCGAGATCGATGAAGTGCTGTTGAACAGGGACCCCGGATCGCTCCGACCTGAGTACCTGAGAGGGCTGTGAGCTACGGGAAGGAATGAGGCATAGCGTGGGATGACCGAACTCATTGAGCGGGCTGCCGAGGATATCATGAGGAGCCGTCATGCCATTGCGCTCACCGGTGCGGGCATGTCCACCGAGTCGGGCATCCCAGACTTCAGGGGCCCGAAGGGGATTTGGACCACCAGCAGGGACGCCGAGGCGAAAGCATACGAGAGGTACGATCTCTTCCTGCGTGACCCCAGGGCCTATTGGGGGGAGGTGTCCGGCAAGGAAGGGACACACGGCGCGTTCTACGTGGAGGTCAGGAAGGCTGAGCCCAACGCGGGACACAATGCCCTGGCCGAGCTGGAGAGCGCTGGTTACCTGAAGTGTCTCATTACGCAGAACATAGATGGCTTGCACCGAAAGGCCGGCAACCGGAGCGTCATAGAATATCACGGCAGCGTCCACAAGGTAAGGTGCCTCTCATGTGGCGCGAGGTTTGGCCTTGACGAGGTTGCACTGGAGGAGCCTCCGCCCATATGCAGATGTGGAGAAGCGATGAAGCTGGACGTGGTTCATTTCAAGGAGCCCATACCTCTGGATGTGATGCAGGCTGCCGAGAAGCAGGCCTCTATGTGCGACCTCATGCTCATCTGTGGGACAACAGCGGTTGTCTACCCTTTCGCCGGGCTACCCAGGGTGGCCAAGCTGAGTGGCTCGGCCGTGACGGTGATCGAGGTCAATGCCGAGCCAACCGCCCTCACCGCGGAAGGCATATCGGACTACCTCATACAGGGCATGACGGGCGACATACTGCCCCGGATTGTCGAGTCCGTGCGTAGCGGTTCCGTTGGGACGTAGTAGCGAAGCCTTGCCCGTCTTCTGACGTACCTAGTCTCTGATGGCGAGCCCCGCTGGGAGATCATTGTCCTCCCAAGTGTACCACTATGACATGCTCTTCCCGGTTGTGTGGTGATGCGTGGTTCGAGCGGCCTGTCGGGGCATCGGGAGGCCGTTCGTGTTGACAGAAGGGCAACCGAGGGTACAATGTTGGGGAATCTGTCGCTACGCACGCTCCCGAACGAAAGCCGCAACCATGTTCAGGATGCGGAGAGGATGGACATAGATGCTCGGCACAGCGAGAGGGGTGCTGCATTTCCTCCTGGACAGGACGCCTGGCGGGCTGCCGGTGGTGCAGCCGAGGCCACGTGGGAAGACTCCATATGTTCGTGACGGCAGGGCGCTCGTGAGTATGGTGCGTTGCGGGGACAACCTGACGGGGTCGGTGGGCGAGTGCGTTGACTTGCTCGGTGGACTGGAGCGCGTGATTTCGAGGGGCGACCGGGTCCTGGTGAAACCGAACTACAACAGCTCCGACCTGTACCCGGGATCGACCGATGTGGCCTTCTTGAAGGCTGTTGTCAGCCTCCTTCTGGAGGCTGGGGCGAAGGTAACGGTCGGGGAGAGTTCCGGTGGCATATGGCGACCGACGAGGAGAGTACTCTACAGGACCGGGGTCTTGAACGCTCTTGCGGGGATGCCTGTCGAGGTTGTGGTCTTCGAGGACAGGCGCAGGGACTGGGTGAAGGTGCGTACCGGCGGTGAGTACCTGAGCCATGTGACGGTGCCGAGGACGGTCTATGAAGCGGACCAGCTTGTATATCTGCCCTGCATGAAGACACACAAGTACGCAAGATTCAGCCTGTCACTCAAGCTGTCGGTGGGCATCATGCATCCCGGGGAACGGCGGTCGCTTCACGTGAGTAACCTGGAGCAGAAGGTTGCGGAGATCAATCTGGTACGGCAACCCGACCTGATCATAATGGATGGACGCAAGGCTTTCATTTCAGGAGGACCGGAGAAGGGCGAGGTGGTCGACCCCGGTATCATCATGGCTTCTGGAGATATGGTAGCCATCGATGTGGAGGCTCTAAGGGTATTGGGGTCGTATGGCGGCAAGAACAGGCTGCTGTCCAATCCGTACGATTCACCTCAAATTGCGGTGGCGCTGCGGCATGGTCTGGGTCTCGGGGAATACGATGTGGTGAGGTGAAGCGTCGGTCGTACATACGGATAGAGGTGAACGATGAACGCACTTGTGCTGGCTCCCTTCAGCAAGCCCGCCCTTGACAGGCTCGGGCAGCGTTTGAAGGTTACGTATGAAAGCTGGATGGAAACAAAGAAGCTGTACTCTCCTCAAGAGCTCATCGAACGCATACGGGGAGAAGGGCTGGAAGTGTTGGTTGTTGAGGCCGATTTCGTGCAGCGCGACGTCCTCGAAAAGGCTGACAAGCTGAGGCTTCTGGGCGTCTGCAGGGCGGACACGAACCTTGTCGACCTGCAGGCTGCCACGGAGCATGGCGTGGTTGTGGTGAACACACCTGCCAGGAATGCGGTGGCGGTGGCGGAGCTGGCGATAGGCCTGATGCTGTCGGTGGCGAGGAGGATACCTGTTGCTCACACGATGGTCAGTTCTCATCAGTGGACCGACCCGATGATGGCTTATATGTCATTCCGCGGTTCCGAGTTGACCGGGAAGACCATTGGCATAGTAGGCTTCGGCGCTATCGGGCGTCAGGTCGCCAAGCGACTCGGTGCGTTCGACACCACCATTCTGGTCTATGACCCGTACGTACCTGGTGACGAGATAAGGTCATTGAACGGGAGGCCTGAGGACCTCGACAGGCTGATGGCGGAATCAGACGTTGTCACGCTGCATATCCCTGTTACGCCGGAGACGATGGGATTGATCGATGCCCGGAGAATCGAGATGATGAAGCCGGCGGCCTGCCTTGTGAACACGGCCAGCACCTATGTTGTTGATGGCAACGCCGTTGCGAAGGCTTTGCGGGAGAAGCGGATCGCCGGAGCTGCATTCGACGTGTTTGACGCATGGCCAGCGAGGGCGGATGATCCCTTGCTGGAGATGGACAACGTGGTGCTGACACCTCACATCGGTGGTGCCACCTGGGAGACGATAGAGCGATACTCCATGATGATAGCTGACGATATCGAGAGGTTCCTGGACGGAGAGCGCCCCGTGAACCTGTGTAACAGCGAGGTGTGGAATGGGCAGGTCCGACAAAGTCGTTCTGGCGGTTGATGCCGGGTCGGGTGGAGGGAGAGCCCTCGTCATCGATCTGGGTGGCAGGCTGCTCTCGAGCTCGGTCAGGAAGTGGGAGTATGAGACCCCCGCCGACGCGGGCCCTATGGCGAAGGAATTCGACCCGGGGGAGTTCTGGCGCATCATCTGTGAGCTCGTGCGGGAAGCGGTCGCTCAGGCCGGTGTGTCGCCCTCCGACATCATCGCGGTCAGTTCGGCCAGTCAGCGTGAGGGCGTTGTCTTCCTCGACAAGGATGGCCAGGAGCTGTACGCCGGCCCTAATGTTGACCTCAGAGCGCTTATCGAGGGTTTCGCCATCGATGCTGAGTGCGGTGGCGACGTATACCGCATTACCGGGCATGGGCCGTCTCTTCTCTTCACACCGGCCAGGCTGAAGTGGTTCCAGGCCAACCGGCCGGAGGTCTATGAGCGAATAGACACCGTTCTCTCGATCAGCGACTGGATCGTGTACAGGCTCTCCGGCGAACGAGTAGGCGAAGCGTCATGCATGAGTGACAGCGGTCTCATGGACATCCATGAAGTGGGGTGGTCGGCTCACCTTATCGACAGGCTGGACTTGCCTGCGAAGGTCTGCCCTCCGGTGGTTACAGCGGGTACCCGAGTCGGTGCCGTGACCGACATCGCCGCGAAGGAATGTGGTCTGGCTGCCGGGACCACCGTGGTGGCTGGCGGGGCCGACAGTCAGTGCGGCCTGCTGGGCATGGGTGTAGGCGAGCCCGGAGAGGTCGGGATTGTGGCTGGGTGGAGTGGTGTTGTTCAGATCGTGACAGCGGAGCCGGTGATCGATCCGAAGGGAAGGCTTTGGAGCGGGTGCCACGTGCTGCCCGGGCGTTGGGTACTCGAGAGCAATGCACATGAGACAGGAGGGGCGTACAGTTGGCTGCGCGACCTGCTGCTGAGCGACGTTCTCGACGACCAGCAGGCGTATCTCAGGATGGATGCAATGGCTCAGGACGTGCCGGTGGGAGCGGAGGGGGTGGTTGGGTTCATCGGCCCGAGGTTGATGGATGTGAGCAGGCTCAAGCCACTTGTCGGCGGCTTCGTATTCCCCATCACCCCGAGCGTGGCCAGTGTCGAGAAGAAGCACCTGATACGGGCCGGCGTGGAGAATGTATGCTTCGCCTTCAAGGGCAACTTGGGCCAACTGGAGGAAGTGTCCGGGCTGCAACCTTCAACGGTGTGCGTCGGTGGCGGGCTGGCCCAGAGTGACTTGCTGGTGCAGGCGCTTGCGGATGTCCTGGCCAGGCCTATTGTGGCGTTTCAGGTGAGGCATGTCACTTCGTGGGGTACGGCCATGTGCGCCGCCGTCGGGGGTGGGGCATACTCTGACCTTCCACAGGCTATGAGCGCCATGCGTCCTGAGTCCAAGCACGTTGCCCCTGACCCCGAGAGGGCGGGGGCGTATGACGCGTGTTTCGAGAAGTGGTTGGAGGTGGCCGGAGCCCTCGACCAGCTATAGGACGGCGTCTCTGAGCCACTTGACGAACTCCGCTCTCTTGCCCTCATCGCCCAACACGCGGGCCTTGACCGCCCTCCCAGTCGCCGGGCAGTCCTTGTACTCTACCCCCATGATCTGATGAATGGCCAAGTCTAGCCGCTTCTTGTCCACCGCTTCAAGGTCGATACCGGCTTCGTCGAACACATCCTTGAGGATACGGAAGTAGCACGGCATACAGGTCTCCTTTGCAGAAGAATGCTAGTGAACAGCTCCGCTGTAGTTCAGGCCGACCACTCCCGCGATTATCAGGGCAATCGACACAATCTTCAGTGCGTTCGCGCCTTCGCCGAACCAGGTGATGCCGATGATCGCTATGAGGAGGACCCCCAGGCCAGCCCACATGGCGTAGGCGAGGCTGATGTCGATCTGCTTCAGGGCAAAGGCGAAGGCGGTGAATGAGAGCGCGTAGAACACGAACAGCAGAACGGAGGGTACGAGGTGGGTGAAGCCATCGGAGTATTTCATGCAGGTCGTGCCTGCAACCTCGAGTATTATGGCGAGAGTGAGATACAGCCAATGCATGGTAGTGCCTCCTCATTCTGCGGTCATGGGGATGCTGATGACTGGCAATCGAGCACGACGCCATTATACCTTAGGGTGGTAGCTATCCGGGGCGGCGCCGTTTGGCTGCCCGAGATGAGTGAGGGGCGAAGGGCAGGACGCCATCGGGAGATAGCCGCCTGGCTACTCGACTGCCGACTGGTGGACCTGGATTCGGGCTCCGGACGACACCTGCGTGAGCACTCTAGGGTCCCCGGCGACTCTGCCGAAGACGTTCACAGCGCTTGCCGGGCGAATCTCGTTGCCCGTGCTCATCGGGGTCGGGCCGAAGAAGATGCAGAAGGCGGGACCCTGCGGCCAATAGCCGAGGTCTCCCATCTCCACGACCTCGTGTGGGTCGTCGAGGGGGAGACGCACGTCGATCGAGAAGTATACCTCGTCGCCCCATGTATTGACATAACCATCGAGTGGGAGAGCAGCCCAGACCGCGTCTGCGGTAGCTGAGTCGTTGAGTATGGCCATAACCTCGACCGTACCGGCACCTATTCGGATCGTCCTGACCATGAGCGTCCTGTGCTAGATGAAAGGGCCGGAGTGTCCGATGTTGTTGAGGAAGCGCAGAAGGACTTCGTTGAATCCCTCTCTGTCCTGCTTATGGGGGGCGTGACCGTAGCGCGGGAAAACCTCCATCTGGACATTGGGAATGAGCTCGGCGGCCTTGAGTGCGCCGGACATTGAGTAGTAGGGGTCGCGCCGGTTCCAGACCAGGAGCGTCGGGACGCTGAGTGCCGGAAGCCTGTCGAGACAGCGCCAGTTCCTGTCCTCGCCCGCCTCTGTGCGGAAGCGGGGATAGGGCTGTGGGCGGCCGAGCATGCTTCGGATGCCCCAGGCGACTGCACCGAGAAAACCGCCCCACCACGCCAGTTTGGCGAACCCCGGGCTGTCCACGAGAACCAAACCGACTACGATCTCTGGATGGCGCAATGCTATCTCGAGGCAGACCCTGCCGCCCAGTGAATGGCCAACGAGAACGAGCGAGGAGAGGTTCAGCTTCTGGATGAGACCATGGGTCGCCTTGACGAAGTCCGATAGAGAGTAGGCCTCCTTGGGCTTGTCGCTCTGGCCATACCCGATCATATCAGGCGCGTACAGGCTGTACGAATCGGAGAGAGCGTCCATGGTCTCGGCCCAATCGCTGGAGTTGCTTGCACCGCCGTGCATCAACACGACAGCGGGGCCGATGCCTGCCTTTAAGCAGTACAGCCGGCTTCCACCGACGTCGGCGCTGAAGCTCTCTACTGAGCTCTCGCCCGCCTGGCCAGTCTGTTCCACACTCTCAGAGTCCATGATCCTGATTAGATGTTAACACACTGGCTGGCATCGGACAACGCCATACCGTTATCGAGGGCTGGTGTCATGTCCAAACACAGCGGCGGCACCAACGCCGGTGCCGCCGCCAACCGGGAGATCGAGGTTCTCAGGAGAACCGGTGAGGCTGTTTACTCAAGGCGATACGCCTGCGGACCCAAACCGTGGAGACAAACGCTACAAACAATGCTACGCTACCTATCACTGCTTTGAGAGCTATGCTACCGTCGACAGCTGTGTCGCTGACTACTACAGCAGGGGCCAGCGCAGCTTTGACTATTGGTTTGAGTGACGGGTGTGCGTCGATGAAGTCGGCTATGGGTGGGCTGATTTCATAGTAAGCCGACACAATGCCGGTTCCAGCCGCATCTGTCTGGAGGAACCCGTCTCTGAATGACCGGAGCGTGTCAACCTGGGGTTCGAAGTATGAGCCATAGGCCGCACTCGCGATGAAGCAACCGCCATCCGATGAGGTAGTAACCGATACCTGGTTGGATGATGAAGAGACTTCAGTGGGACCTAGGGGGCCTTCCACGTACTTCCAGGCTTTCACCCTGTAGACATAGGTTCGTCCGCCTGTAACACCCTGATCGTGATAGGTAGTTGTGTTGGCCGCAACTCGATCGATTTCGTGGAAGTATCCCGTTGCTGTCTTGCGATCAATAGCGAATCCGAGTTCGTCATTGGAGTTGTCCTGCCAAGAGAGCGTGACCGTGCCGTCGGCTTCGGCAGTGGCGGCCAGGTTGGAGGGGGCATCCGGCGGGTCGGTGGTTCCGGCGGGCTGGAAGTACGCTGTGACTGTTTCGTCCGCTGTCATCGTGATGCGTGTCGAACTGGAATACGGCTGGGCGACATTGCCGCCCCAACTGGAGAACTCGTAACCGGAGGCTGGATATGCCTCCAGAAGGAAAACCTGGTTGGGCGCGCAGCCGTGGGCGCCGGGACTTGGGGAGGTGGTCCCGCTGCCCACGGGAGATGCGCTGACGGACAGGGTGTAGGTTGGCTCAATGTCGAATGATATCGTGGCACCCATGGCGCTGGCCCATCCTCCGGCGAGGCCGTTGCCGTGGAACGATTCCTCGGTAAGCGTGATCATGCAACTGTAGCTACCCGGTCGGAGATAGACCCCACCAACGGGAAGCCGTTCCCACTCACCGAAGATGGTTGCGCTTGACTCGGGGTAGTCGAAATCATATGCGGTCGATAGCGGATCGGGATCGAAGGCCCACATCTTGAGAGGCCCATCGTTCCCATTGGGCGCGCGCTGCGAGGTCTTCCAGAGGACATGGTAGCAACTGTCGGCCTCGAAGCTCAGGGAGGCACTGCCGGACTCGTTGGTGATGAAGTAATCAATCGGCATGTAGCCGGTGTATCGATATAGCTTCCCCGTTGGGCTGGATGACTCCTGGACATCCTTTCGGCTGAAGTACAGATCATCGTTCGGATTCGGCGACGAGCCGTCGCCCTTGTTGTTCAGGTTATGCCCATTGCTCCACTGGGAGCCATCCCAGGTCTCTTCCCACCATCTTCCGGACAGGCCAATCCTCTCGTTGTCTTGTGTGTCGGGAGTACCTGTAAGCTTGAGTTGATATGCGAAGTTGGGCTTGAGATTGGTCGCGACGAGTGTACCCTGTAGCGATGTGCCCTGGGTCTCATAGGTAACCTGAACGCTGGCCTGCGAGTAGTCGTAGGTGGAGTGGAAGGATGCGGCGTACTCGTTGTCTGCGACATCCAACCATCGATAGTCGCCGCTCGGCGAGGTCAGTCCCGGGTCGATCTTCGCTAGCTGTACATTCGCCGGTGCATAGTCAGGGCCGCCGGGTACTGATACTGCCATTGATCCTGCAGTGGTGGTAGCCCCAGCAACCGCTAGTGAGAGACCGCCCGCAGTCACCACTGGTACGACAGAAGCGATTATAGCCAAGCACACTATAGCTTTGGCCGTGATGTGTCTCATCGCGGTCTCCCTTCCGTAGGCTTGGTTTGGGCTGGCGGTAGCGCCGCGACAACACTGCCGCCAGCCGATACCAGCCATTCAGTCGTTGAGTAATGAGAGCCAGTTAACGGCTCTGAACCATGCGCCTCCGGAGCCACGCTGCCGCGGCGAGAGCAGCAAGGGCTGCTGCGCCGGCTACTGCCGCCTTCGCAGACGTGCTGGTGGCTACGGCTGTGTCACTCAGCGCAACCGCCGGTGCCAGAGCGGCCCTTACCGGTGCCTTGAGAACTGGATTGGCGTCAATGAAGTCGGCTATCGGTGGGCTGAGCGCATAATAAGCCGACACAATGCCGGTTCCGGCCGCATCTGTTTGCAGGAACCCGTCTCTGAATGACCGGAGCGTGTCAACCTGGGGTTCGAAGTATGAGCCATAGGCCGCACTCGCGATGAAGCAACCACCGGTCTCGTTGCCTTCCGGTGTCGGTGGAGGTGACTCCTCGCCATAGAGCTCGGCCCAGTCAACAGCTACCTGTCCATAGTCATTGAAGTATGGACCGGCTGCGGCAGTAGCTGTCAGGCTTATGTTGAGAGTACCCGTATAGGCCCCGGAGGAGATGTCGATGTCATGGGTTACCCAAGTCTCAGCAGTATACTGGTCTGTATATGACAGCTCGGTTGAACCATTCACCTTGAGGTCGAAGGAGTCGTCGCTGCCTCCATCCAAGACTCGGATCACGAGGCGGGTGGCGGTCATGCCGGAGCCCGTACTCATCGTGAAGGTGGCATCCTGTCCAATGTTCCCAGTGGGGTCCTCGTCATACCCCCATATGCAGCGGCACGCGTTGTCTCCAGACGTGTAATCTGGAGCTCCGCCGTTGTCAATGTCCCCGTAGGAGCCGCCGTGCGTCGCGGTCTCTATCGGCCCCCAGTCACCCGTGGGCTGCTCTACTATGCCGTGAGTGGACTCGCTGGATGGGGTTCCGACTTCAACTGAGTCGAGAAGCGAGTCAGCTGCGGCTGGCGCTGCGGCTATGAACAGACCCGTGGCCGCCAACACAACGACGATCAAGATAGTTACCAGCTTCTTCATTTGAGTCCCCCTCCCGATTTGCATTCCCTGTCTGTTTGACGAGTGTGCACGTAACGCGTGGTTCGGATGTTGCTGCATTGGTGGAGCAAACCTCGGTGCAACCGTTGCTTTGGCTTGCACCTCCTTCCTGCCGCGACGACAGAATCACGGTTTCAGGCGCGGCTGTCGGTTCCCATGAGACAGGAAATGTGGCTGTGGTATTCTCCAGCAGCGGCGTTCAAGCTCCGTGGGCGGATGGGGGGGCATCCGTTAGCTTTCACGACACTTGGGTCTGGGGCATATCACACCCGCATTCAACAGCGGCTCGGCGGGGAAAGACCTCATCCAAGTATGTCTTGGCCTACGGTCTCGCAGGTGACTTTTAACACAGAAATCGAGGCCTGTCAAGCCTCTGTGCTCACTCCGGAAAGAGGAGATGGCAGACGCGCAAGGGCCTTCGAGCTAACCTGACAAGCTGATAATAGGAAAAGGGCGACAGTCCTCGTGGGAGAGTTGCCGCCCTTGCGCGTCTGCTCAGAATGGCTGCGGTGTTCGCCAGTTGCTAGCCGAGTCTTTGCTTGGTTCTGGCGATAACCTGGTCCTGGACCTCTTTGTGCATGTCCACGAAATAGGCGCTGAAGCCCGCGATTCTTACCACCAGGCGCTCGTAGTTCTCGGGATGCTCCTGCGCGTCCCTGAGTACCGCGTCGTCGATCACGTTGCCCTGGATGTGGTGTATGCCCAGGTCGGTGAAGGTTCGGAGGTACGCGACGAACTTGGACCTGTTGTCACCCTCGAGGAACTCGGGCATCCACCTCTGGTTGAACAGGTGGTTGAAGGTCAGAAGCGGGTCGATCTTGGCTACAGACTTGAGGACCGCCGTTGGCCCCTTGACATCCGTGCCCGGAGCAGGGGAGACGGTGCCGTCGGAGAAGACCTCCCTGTCCTTTCTGCCGTCAGGTGTGGCTCCTGTGAGGCCGGAGAAGGAGAAGTATGAGGCGCTGCCGGAGCCGTCTGACTGGACGTTGAAGCCGAAGATAGTCTTGAACTGGTGGAACGCCTGGCAGGTCTTGATATGTACGTCCCTGGCGAAGAGGTCAACGTAGTCGTCGTCGTTGCCGAACTTGGGAGCGTCGAGGAACATCTGGCGCAACTCCTCGTGGCCCTCCCAGTTGTCCTTGAGCGCCTGCAGGAGCTGGTCGATGGTGACCTTCTTGTCCTCGAAGATGAGCTTCTTCATGGCGACGAGTGCGTTGACGACGGTGGTCTGACCGACGGGCTGCATGTTGGTCTTGTGCCAGTAGTGGATATGCCTGACGTCCTTGGCGTTCTCAATGCAGCCGTCGAGGAGTGCTGAGTTGAAGGGCTGGGGCAGCCACTCGTCCTCAACAGCGTCTGTGAGGTTGGAGAAGATGACGAGCTTCTCGGCGAAGAACTCGACCTGCTTGAGGTAGGCCTGAATGACCTCGTCGATGGATTTGAATGTCTTGGGATCCTGGGTTTCGGGTCCTACCTGCTTGCCGCCGAAGAACTTGTCGTCCTTGCCGCCGGTGAGTGCGAGTTCGAGGCACTTAGGGAGTGCGAAGCCTACGCCTGCGATGCCTCTGTGGCCCATGGGCTTGCCGACGACGGCCCAGCGCATGCAGCCCTCGACGCACCAGTTCCTGGCGTCCTCGACGGGCATACCCTTGCTCACGAGCCAGGGTACCATGAACTCGTCGTTGAATATGCCATAGTGGCCTGCGTCCTCTCTGAGGATGTCGGTGAACTTGTAGAGGAACTCGTCGGGCGTGTTCTTGTGGAGCCTGACAACCATCATGGGCTCTACGAGACCCAAACCCTTGACGGCGTCCATGATGATGTAGGTGAGCTCGTTGGTGATATCCCTGCCGAGCCTGTCTTGGCCGCCGATGGTGGTGTAGCGAGGTGTAGTATGGGCACCGCTGCCCATGATGGGCGCGTTGAAGTCCGAGAGGTCGGTGAACTTGAGGAAAGTGAACTCCATGATCTCCCGAGCCTCATCGGGGGTGATCTTGCCTGCTTCCTTGTCCTTCTTGTAGAAGGGGCCGAACAGGTAGTCGAGCCTGTCGCCGATGCCGCTGGTCTGGATATCGAGGACCCTTACGAGGAGGAACATGAGGAACCAGCCCTGTACGGCCTCGAAGAAGGAACGGGGCGGGTTTTCGGGGACCCAGGCGCAGGCGTCTGAGATGCGCTCCAACTCCTTCTTCCTCTTGGGGTCTGACTCGTCGTCGGCCATGGCCTTAGCGAGGTCGGAGAACCTGTGGGCCCAGCGAAGGGCTGCCTCGATAGAGATGATGACAGCTTCGAGGAATGCCTTGGCCCTGAGGAACTCCTGCGGGTTGTCCCTGATAAAGCCCCTGTCCTGGGTGACCTCGGCTAGCTTGTCCCTGGTCTCCTGGAGGATGCCCTTTAGTCCGACCTGGAATACCCTCTCGTAGTTGGGGACCTGGCCGGAGTGAGCGCCGTGGACCCAGACGAAGACGCCCTGGTTCATGTATGACCAGTAGGGCTTGTCGGCCTCGGCGAGGTACTGTCTTTCCTTGCCCTGGATAGACCTGGGGAACCAGTACTTGTTTATCTCGTGGAGCTCCTCGCGCTCGTTGTCGTCGACCATATCCTTGTAGCCCATCTCGATGGCCTTGTCGACCCAGCGGGAGTAGAGTTCGGGGTAAGAGATAACGTGGTCTGGTGATCGTGAGGAGCTGCCAGCGATTAGATCGTAGTCTGAGATGAATATGGTCATATTGTCGAGGTGGCGCTCCATGGCCCTGGCGCGCCTGATGGATATAGGCTCGCCCTCGTAGTCCTTGTAGGCCTGAGTTACGTGTCTTGCGCGTTCCACGTCCAGCCTGAGGGTGGGCCTGATATCCGAAATCTTGCCGAGCTTCTCCTGCTCCTCGACGCGGCCGGTGCGTTGGCCCATCATGGTCCTGAATCTGACCTTGTCAGCTATCTGCTGTGCTCTCCGGGTCCTCTGGTCAACGGTAGCCATGGTTGCGCTCCTTTCCGTTCGCGTCCCGAAGTTGCTTCTATTCTAGCGGCTTAGAATATGGCGTATGTGACTTTTGTCCCATCGTGCCGCCGAAGCGCCCGTGCATGGTTCCATTCTAGCAACGGCAGATTTCGAGAGTCAATTCGTGAGCGAGCACTTGGGAAAGGGAGGGAGATGACCGGCAGGTCGATCGCTGGCTGACGTACAGACCTGTAGGTCTTTCGGCATAAGAAAGAGCCCCCCGATGCCGGGGGGCTCTGGTGAGCTGTGCGAATGCACATGTCTACGTGTCCATGGATATGGGATTGGGTGCAGGAACGTCGGTTGTGGCCGGAGCCTCGCCGAAGAACCTGCGGAGCAGAATGAGGTCGACAGGTACCAGAATCAGGATGGCACCGATCCCAATAAATCCCCACGGGAGAACGGTCCCGAATAGGAACAGCTGGGTTGCAGCGCCACTGGCCTTGTCGGCATAGTAGGATATCGTGGCGTCCGTGTAGCTGACATCGGAGATGAAGCTTGGCATTGTGCCAATGCCAGGTACTTCGAAGGCCACTGTGAGGTCACTCTGTGAGTTGACTACGACGCCTGTCGCGGGTTCGATCCACAGGGTGATTTCGGTGCTCACGTACTTGTCGAGTGTCATCGTTCCGCCTGTCGGGAGCGATACCTCTTCGGGGCCGAGCGCCAGATTCTCAGCACTGATCTGGAAGACGGCCACGTCTACTCCGCCGATGGTGTCTGTCCCGGTCCACTGGGCCAAAAGGGCCTGCTCGGCGGCGGGATTCCAGATCTCGAATGAGGAGCCTTCGCTGACGCCTATTGGCGGAGACCATTGCCCCTGCCGGGCCATGTCAGCGCCCTCCGCTTCGGGCATCATTGCAAGCGTGCTCCTGTTAATCGCCAGCATGTTGGTGGAGCCGAACATCGCCGTGAGATCCTCGCCCGTTTCTGAGTTAGCGGCTGTGATCGTCTCCTGAACCAGCAGGATGTCGCCTGCCTCCGTGCCGGCGCCTTCGGAGACTCTCGTCACGGTTACCGGGATGCTGCTGAGCTGGCCGGTCTGGGAGTCAGCCACCTGGTAGGTGCCCTCCAGCACGACCGTCTCATCCAGGTCGGTTGGGACCTTAGACATCGCCGGGAGCAGCGCGGTCATCCAGACAGCCCCGAACACCACGAGGATTGCGCCCGCAAGGGCTATGATGACCTTCCTGTATCCGATCAGACTCTGCATTGCCATCCCCTCCTTGCTTGCGATAGCGTCGGATCGATTGTCTCTCCAGACTCCACCGTCCGACCGCACCCCCGCAACTTGCGGGTATCGCACGGGCGTATTATGTAGTGGTCGTGCCTTTCTGTATATCACCCGTTTGGGTCTTTTCGGGTGGTACTTTTTGGGGTGTTTATCATACTGCGCTGCGGATAGTTGCACTGCTAGTAGTTTGCTGGTAGAATTGCCCCGATCTCCGCACGTGTGTGGAGTGGTATAGCCATCAGACATATGGGCAGAGTCGCGGTTACCACCGACAGCAGTGCCTGCGTGCCCAGGGAAGTGGTCGAGCAGTACAAGGTGCATGTACTGCCGCTGCTTCTGGTATTCGAGGATCGGGCCTACAGAGATGGTGTTGACATAACGGCCAGCCAGTTCTATGAACTCCTCAAGGGTGCCAGGAAACTTCCCACCAGTTCCTCCCCTTCGCCCGGAGAGTATCTCGATGCGTTCGTGGAGCTGGGGAAAGAGTACGATGGCGTTTTCTGTATCACCCTTCCACCGCACCTGGGGATGGCCTACGATTCCGCCGTGAAGGCGAAGGAGATGGCTGCAGACCGTGCCCCGGATATAGAGATAGACGTCTACCCGTCGCGTGGCCCCGCTCTGGTTCAGGGGTTCATAGCGCAGGCTGCCGGGCGGGTTGCCGCAGAGGGAGCGAGTTTGGCGGAAGTGCGGCGGGCGGCGGACGACATGATGAGCAGGGTCAACGCGATTGCCATGCTGGATACGCTGTACTACCTGGCGAAGGGGGGACGGATTCCGAAGGCGGCCGCGTGGGCAGGTTCGCTGTTCAAGATAAAGCCGATTCTCGATGCGACCGACGATGTTCGGTTGATCGAGCGGTGCCGCACTCGGAAGAAGGCGCTCCAACGGCTGCTGGAGATACTGAGGGCCAGGGCCGATAGCCGGCCGCTGTGCGTGAACTTGATGCATGCCAACGCAGCGGAGGAGGCAGCGAGGCTGAAGGACGAGATCATATCGAGGTTCGACTGCAGGGAGTTCTACATCACCGACTTCACTCCGGTGATCGGCGCACATACCGGGCCCGGGTCGCTCGGAATCACGTTCTATACGGTCGAACCGGCAAAGTAGAGGAGCTCTGGATGCAGGGGAAAGGGGCCTGTCATCGCTCGTGTTGCTGTGGTCACCGATAGCGTGGCCTGTCTTCCCAAGGAGTTGATCGACGAATACGACATCGGGATCGTGCCGATAAGCATCGTTATGAATGGCAAGACCTATCGCGACGGCATTGATATAACGTCTCGCGAGGTCTACGAGTTCGTTGCGAGCAGCCCCTCTTTGCCGACTACGACATCGCCGTCTCCCGCGGACTTCCTACAGGCATTCGAGGAAATCAGCGCGGTGGCAACTGACGTGCTCTGTGTTACCATCTGCTCTGAGATAAGCATGATGTATAACTCCGCTGTTCAGGCGAAGGGGTTGGCAGCCGAGTCGTTGCCGGGACTCTCTGTCAGCGTGGTTGACTCCCGGACTGCCGGTGGGGCGCAGGGGTTCGTGGCGCTCGAGGCTGCCAGGGCGGCGGTGGGTGGTAAGAGCCTGGCAGAGGTAGCAGAGGTAGCCGAGGGCATGATACCCCGTGTGAACATGTTGGCCGTGCTCGACACTCTCCAGTACCTGGCGAGGGCGGGCAGAATCCCCAGGATAGCGGCGTGGGGTAGCTCTGTACTCAAGATCAAGCCCATACTGACGTTCTCCAAGGACGGAATAGGCCTGTTCGAAAAGTCGAGAACGAAGCCGAAAGCGGTGGACCGATTGGTCGAGGTCATGAGGGAGCGGACTCAGGGCAAGCCGGTCCACGTGAATGTCATGCATGCCAATGTGCGCGATGAAGCGGAAGCCCTGAAAGAAAGGATTCAATCTGGGTTCGAGTGCGTAGAGATCTATGTCACGGATTTCGCACCGACCATGGGCGTTCAGGCCGGGCCCGGCGTACTAGGCATTGCCTTCTTCCACGAGGAGAGCCCGGATGTGGGATGAAGCCGGCCTGATGGTCGGCTCTTATCTGCTCGGAGCTTTTCCCTTCATGTACCTCATAGGGAGACTTCACGGCATTGACCTCAGGGAATACGATGACATGCACCTGGCGCTCTGGAGGAATGTCAATCGGCTTGAGGGGCTGGCAGGCATACTGTTTGATTTCGCCAAGGGTGTCATCGCTGTCCTGGTGGCCCGGGCGTTCGATTTCGAACCAGGCTGGGTGGCGTTCGCAGGCGTGGCGGCCGTCGCCGGGCAGATGTGGCCTGTCTTCCTGAAATTCCAGGGAGAGAAGGGAAACACGATTGGGTTGGCCATGTCGGGGGCCGTGGCCACCAGGGCCATGGGAATCATATTGATACCCATCCTGATTGGTGCCTCGATTCGCACGATACCGAGGCTTATGCGGCCAAATCAGACCGTGAACGAGAGGCTGAAGCTGGGCGGGCCGCCGTCCCTCAGCCTGCCCTTGGCGATGGCGGTGGCTTTCGCGGTACTGCCACTGGCGGCGTGGTTGGTGGGACAACCGTTGTCGGTGATCATATCGTTTGTAGTGCTCTTCGTGCTGATCATGGTGCGGCGGGCCACGGCGGGAATAAGGCAGGACATACACCTTCCGTCACGCAAGCTGCGCAGGATGGGGAACCGCCTCCTGTACGACCGTAGCGAGATAGAGGTAGAGGCTTCGTAGTCGGCATCGGCGTGTTAGGAGTTGGGACGAACCCGTAGTTGGGGCGGCACGCGCCTAATCGGGATTGCTTAGACAATGGGACCGACTAGAGTCGAACAGGACGTACAGACACTGAAAGACGGGCTCGGGGAACTCCCCGAGCCCGAGGCACGTCCGGTCCTGATAGTTGTCAGCGGCCTTCCCGGTACAGGGAAGTCGCACTTCAGCCGAAGGCTGGCGGAGGACCTGCCGAGCGTCGTCCTGGAGAGCGACGCGCTACGGAAACGGCTCATTCGGTCACCCCGGTACAATGCGAGTGAGAGCAATCGCCTGTTCGACGCCTGTCATGTGTTGATTGAAGAGCTGTTGAGCCGGGGCTTGTCGGTAATCCTCGATGCCACCAACCTGATTGAGAACCATCGGGAGCGCCTGTACAAGATTGCAGACCGTGCCGGGGCGAGGCTCACACTGGTGTGGGTGAAGGCTCCGCCGGAGCTGGTGGAGGAGCGCTTGGCCGTTCGTGCCGGAGACAGCAGCCGCCCGGACAGCTCGGATGCCGACCTGGGTGTGTACAATGCGATGAGGGGTCGGGTGGAGCGAATTGGACGCAATCACATTGTGGTCGACACCTCACAAGATATTGAGCCGGGCGTCAGGAAGGTGCTCCGCGAAGCGAGGAGATGAGCCCGGTACGCGGTCGCGCGGGCATTTTCCAGTAGGGCTACCTACGGCGTAGCCTTCCGGTGGTGGCCCGCATCTCTTCGGACGTGTCTTGCTGCGATTGCAGCACCTATCCTCATGTGCTATATTTGCGCCGTGAGACGGTTCGAGCGAAGTATCAGTAGCCAGGGGGACAGAAGTGTTCGATGAACTGAAGGTCTTCAGCGGCAACGCCCATCCGCAGCTGTCGCAGAGAATCTGCGACTACCTCGGCCTGCCGCTGGGCAAGATGGAGGTATTCGAGTTCAGCAACGAGAATATCTTTGCCCGAGTACTGGAGAATGTGCGGCAGCGGGACGTGTTCGTCGTGCAGCCGATATGCTCTCCTGTGAACAAGAACCTCGTGGAGTTGCTCATAATCATAGATGCCATGAAGAGGGCCTCGGCGGGCAGGATTACCGCGGTAATGCCGTACTACGGCTATAGTCGTACGGACAAGAAGGACCAGCCGAGGGTCCCTATTACGGCTCGTCTGGTTGCGGACCTTCTGACCGTGGCCGGGGCGGATCGCGTGTTGACCGTAGACCTCCACGCGGGGCAGATACAGGGGTTCTTCAACATACCCGTTGATGAGTTGAGCGCCCTGTACATCCTCAGCGACTATTTCGCGCAGAAGGGGTGGGATGAGTTCGTGGTGGTAGCCACGGACGTTGGCATCGCCAAGCGCGCCCGTGACCTGGCCGAGATGCTTGGCGCACCGCTGGCTATCATCGAGAAGCGGCGGGTCGGAAACGTCGACAAGTCTGAGACCCTGACAGTGATAGGTGATGTCAGGGGGAAGCGCGCCGTTCTGATGGATGATGAGGTTGACACTGGTGGCTCGATTTCGAACGCGGCAGTAACACTGCAGGAGCATGGTTCAGCCGAGATATACGCTTGCTGCACGCATCCGATACTGTCGGGAGATGGTGTGAAGCGGGTTGCCGCTAGCCCTATCAAGGAGCTGGTCGTAACGGACACGGTGCCCATTCCGGACGGCAAGATGCTGGACAAAATCAAGGTGCTGTCGCTGGCATCATTGATCGGGGAGGCGATACACCGGATCCATGCCGGACTCTCCGTTGGCGCTATGTTCCAATAGGAACGGGAATCATGTTGAGGCGGATTACAGGTATTCTAGGTGACTCCAACGAGAAGCAGGTCAAGCGGCTTCTGCCGGTTGTCGAGAAGGTCAATGCGCTCGAGCCCGAATTCGAGCGACTCAGCGACTCAGACTTGCGCGCGAAAGCTGATCGGTTCAAAGAGGCCGCAAGGGATAACGAGCGAGTCCTGGATGACGTCCTGCCTGAGGTCTTCGCGTTGGTCAGGGAGGCAGCGAAAAGAACGATCGGGCAAAGGCATTTCGACGTTCAGCTTATGGGTGGGGTAGTCCTTCATCACGGCAAGATTGCTGAGATGAAGACCGGAGAGGGCAAGACGCTGGTGGCTACTCTGCCTGTGACGCTCAATGCCTTGGCCGGCGAGGGAGTCCATGTAGTAACGGTCAACGACTACCTGGCGAAGCGCGATACGCAGTGGATGGGCCCCATATACCATATGCTGGGCCTGTCCGTGGCCTGCATCCAGCACGACGCCGCCTACGCCTTCGACCCGGATGCGGAGTCCGACGATCCGAGGCTGGTCCGCCTTCGCCCGATCAGCCGGCGTGAGGCCTACGAGGCCGACATAACCTGTGGCACCAACAACGAGTTCGGCTTCGACTATCTCAGGGACAACATGGTCATCGACCTGTCGAGACGTGTGCAGAGGGACCTGTACTACGCGATTGTGGACGAGGTTGACAACATACTGATCGATGAAGCCCGAACACCACTCATCATCAGCGGTGCTGCGGAGGAGTCAGCCCAGGACTACGTAAGAGTCGCCAGGCTGATCCCGAGGCTGAGGCCGGAAGAGGACTACGCGGTGGAGGAGCGCACCCGGTCAGTTACGCTGACGGAGTCGGGCGTCGCCAAGATGGAACGCGGCCTCGGCCTCGACAACCTCTACGATCCCGCGAACTACGGGCTGACGCATTTCGTGGATAACGCGCTGAAGGCACACGTACTGTACAAGCGGGACCGTGACTACGTAGTGAAGGACGGCGAGGTCATAATCGTCGATGAGTTCACCGGCCGTCTCATGGTCGGGCGGCGGTACTCGGAGGGACTACACCAGGCCATCGAGGCGAAGGAGGGCGTGAAGATTCAGCGCGAGAGCATCACGATGGCCACGATTACGTTCCAGAACTACTTCCGCATGTACGAGAAGCTTGCCGGGATGACCGGGACCGCAGAGACAGAGGCTGAGGAGTTGGACAAGATATACGGGCTTGACGTCGTCGTCATCCCCACGAACAAGCCGCTGATCCGCGAGGAGATGCGTGACCAGATATACAAGAACGAAGAGGGCAAGTTCCGGGCTGTGGTCAGGGACATCGAAGAGCTGCATCGGCAAGGACATCCGGTGCTCGTCGGCACCGTCTCGATCGAGAAGTCAGAGCGCCTGAGCCAGATGCTGCAGAGGCGGGGCGTACCTCACGAGGTGCTGAACGCCAAGCAGCACGAGAGGGAAGCGGGCATAGTGGCTCAGGCGGGACGCCTCGGCGCTGTGACCATCGCGACGAACATGGCCGGGCGTGGCGTGGACATCATTCTCGGTGGTAACCCGGAGGGCAGGGATACCGAGGATTGGAAAGCTGAGCACAACCGCGTCATTGAGCTCGGGGGACTGCACGTTGTGGGAACGGAGCGGCACGAGGCCAGGCGGATCGACAACCAGCTCAGAGGCCGCGCCGGCCGTCAGGGTGATCCGGGCAGCTCACGCTTCTACGTGTCGCTGGAAGACGACATAATACGAAGGTTCGGTGGTGAGCGCGTCAAAGGTGTAATGGAATGGGCGGGCTTCGATGACGAGACGCCGCTGGAGCATGGTCTGGTGGGCAAGGTGATAGAGAACTCACAGACCAAGATAGAGGCATATCACTTCGATATCCGCAAGCATCTGGTCGAGTACGATGACGTTGTCAACAGGCACCGGGAAGTCATCTATGACGAGCGCGAGAAGATATTGGGCGGTGCAGACCTGCGCGCCAACATCCTCGATATGGTGAAGGACGAGATCCGCGAGTCGGTCCGCTCCAACCTGGCCGACGAGCAGGGCGATGATTGGGACATCCCCGGACTGGTCGGTGCCGTGGGGGCCGTGCTGCCGCTTCCCCCAGACCTCGGTCCGGACAACCTGTCGCGCATGAGTCGTAGCGAGGTCGAACACAAGCTGCTGGAGCAGGCCGAGTCGCTGTATGGCCAGAAGGAACAGGAGATGGGGCCCGAGAACATGAGAATCCTGGAGCGGCTTGTCATGCTGCGGGCCATCGACAGGCGCTGGGTGGAGCATCTAACGGCAATGGAGAACATGCGCCAGGGGATCGGTCTGCAGGCTATCGGGCACAGAGACCCGCTGGTGGCCTATAAGCGGGAAGGGCACGAGATGTTCCAGCGCCTCATGGCCGGAGTGAGTCATGACATAGTCCATACGATCTACCATGTCGGGCTTGTCAGAGAGCAGAAGCGCCCCGAGCGGGAGAAGGTCCCTGTGCCGAGCAGGCTCGGCAGGAACGACCCTTGTCCCTGTGGGAGCGGGAAGAAATACAAGAAGTGCTGTGGACGTCAGTAGGGGCTAGGCAGGGGGCGAAAGGATGTGGACAACGCAGCGGTAGCTCAGGTATTCCAGGACCTGGCTGATCTTCTGGAGTTGAAGGGCGAGAACCGCTTCAAGATCAAGGCCTACGAACGCGCAGCACGCACCATTGAAGGCCTGTCCGTCGACTTGGAGCAAGTCATGAACGAGGGCAGGCTCCGCGAGATCCCCGGCGTCGGCGAAGCCATAGCCAAGAAGATATCGGAACTCCTGTCTACGGGTCGTCTCGATGTCTACGAGAAGCTTCGCAGCGAGTTCCCCGATGGCATCAGGAGCTTGATGGACGTACCCGGAGTGGGCCCGAGGATTGCCGCACGCGCCCATCAGGAGTTGGGTGTGAACAGCATCGACGACCTGGAGAAGGCGATCGTCGATGGCAGGTTCGCATCACTGCAGGGTTTGGGGGAGAAGACCGCCGATAACATCCTCAGGCAGCTTCGGAGGCACCGTCACAAGGACGTTCGGATACTTTTGGGGACTGCGCAACCCTTGGTGGATGAGATAGTCAGCGCCTTGCGTGATCAGCTGGGCGTTCGCCACCTGGAGCCGGCGGGAAGCCTGCGGCGGGCCAGGGAGACTGTAGGCGATATCGATATCATGGGTACCGCGGACGAGCCAGCTCGCATAGTGGAGGCCTTCTTGCATCTGCCGATGGTCGAGGAGGTGTTGGCCAAGGGCCCGACGAAGGCGAGCGTCATCGCCGCCAACGGGATACAGGTCGACCTGAGGATGGTCGATCACGAGAGCTACGGCTCGCTTCTCCAGCACTTCACAGGCTCGAAGGAGCACAACGTACTGCTCAGGGAGATGGCGCTACACCGGGGGCTAAGCCTGAGCGAGTACGGGATCACTGTCTTGGATACGGGCGAGGTGGAGAAGTACACCGACGAGGCGGCGTTCTACGAACGGTTGGGGCTGCAGTTGATTCCCCCCGAGTTACGCGAGGCGCAAGGGGAGATCGAGGCAGCCCAGAAGCGGCAGTTGCCCGAACTGATCGAGTTGGCCGATATCAAAGGGGACCTGCACGTGCACACCGATTGGAGCGACGGCCACGATTCTATCGAGGCGATGGCGATGGCGGCGCAGGGCTTGGGCTACGAATATCTCGCTATCACGGACCATTCAGCAGGGAGGGGCATCGCGCACGGCCTGAGCGTTGAGCGGCTGAGAGAACAGATCGCCGAGATAAGAGACGTTGACGCGAAGTTATCCCGCATACGCCTCCTCGCCGGGATCGAGTTAGACATACGCGCGGATGGTGCGCTCGATTACCCTGATGATATTATTGAAGAGCTTGACATAGTGGTTGCCGCAGTTCACTCGTCAATGCAGCAAGATTCGGAGAAAATGACGAGGAGAGTAATTCGCGCCATCGAGAACCCGCGCGTGCATGTCCTCGCTCATCCTACGTGCAGGCTCATCGGGACGCGGGAGCCGGTTGAAATCGATCTGGAGGAGGTATTCCGCGCCTCGGTGAGAACGAACACAGCCCTGGAGATCAATGCGATGCCGGACAGGCTTGATCTGAGGGATACGCAGGCGAAGAGGGCCGGAGAGGTCGGAGTGAGCCTGGTAATCGGTACGGATTCCCACAGCGTCGATCACCTCGATCTCATGCGATTCGGCGTGGGAGTCGCGCGGCGGGGTTGGTGCCGGGCATCGGACGTATTGAACACCAGGCCGGTTGACGAGTTCCTGCGCTGGTTGAAGCGGAGGTAGGAAGGTACGATGGCAGGAGCCGGTTCGGAGAAGAAGGGCTGGGCGAGGGTTGCCGACCAGGAGGCGATGGGCCACCTCAGGGAGGGTGTGGTGAGTGGCAAAGCATGGCATACGGCCCTGCTCGAGGCGATAGGACTGTGGGCAAGCCCGGAGGAGACGGCAGGTGGCAGACACTACCGCTATCTGATAGACGGGGAGGCGTTCGATTGGCTGCTGCTTGCAGAACGCCTGGTCGGCGAAGTCAAGGATGCCGTTCCCGAACAGGAGTACAACGACCTGGTGTTCGACGGACGTTTACCGGTGGACGTCAGCGACGATGAGTTCAAGGGTCTCATTGGCACGGCGAAGTACCATGCCTACTTGAACTTCCTGTACGGAATCATAGCGGAGAGGTTCCTGCTCGCGGCGGTCGAAGAGGAGATATGCAAGGAGAGGAATGCCCAGCTGCTGCGCCTGGGCGAGGGGGACGAGGCCGACGGCTACATCAGACTGTATGGCCTGGCGCAGGATGCGCTCTTGAGGCAGTTCAGGGAGGAGCGGGCGTACCGTCATCAGGAGACTGTTGCCTTGAACGAGTTGCAGGAGTTCACATACTGGCTGTTCAAGTACAGATTGACCAACAGCGACAAGGCCAAGGTCGCCAGCGACACGAAGAAGGCGATGGACTATCTCGCCAGGCAGAGATCGTACGGCGACGTTGCGCAGCGCCGCAAGAGAGCGCGTTTCGTCATCGAACACAAGGCGTGAATGCACGCGTTGTAAGGGAAGCTGAAGTTGGCTATAATATGCGGCACACTGGGGCCCGGGCTGTGGACTCCGGCTATGAAAGGGAGCTTGTCCTGACATGCTGCTTGCAATTGACATCGGCAACACGAACATCGCGATAGGCGTCTTTGACGGCGAAAGGTTGGTCGCGACGTGGCGGCTCGGAACGGACGTCCACAAGCTGTCCGACGAATATGCGGGTATTCTCTCGAATCTAGTTGCTCTGAAGGATCTCAAGTTCTCGGTGGTCAAGAGCGCGATAATCTCCAGCTCGGTGCCGCCGCTCGTGACTACGTTCGGGGAGATGTGCCGGGACTACTTCCATGTGTCCCCGATGATCGTGGGTACAGGTGTCAAGACCGGGGTCAGGATCGCGCTCGACAATCCCCATGAGGTGGGTCCGGACCGAGTGGTCAACGTGGCGGCGGCGCACAGGCTGTACGACGGCCCGTTGATCGTGATCGACCTCGGCACAGCGACGACCTTCGATGCGGTCTCGGAAGACGGGGACTACCTCGGGGGTGCCATAGCGCCGGGCATTGTCATCTCGGCGGAGGCGCTGTTCGAGAGGGCGGCGAGACTGCCCAGGGTCGAATTGACCAATCCGAAACGGGCCATCGGCAGGAACAGCGTCGCGGCGATGCAGTCGGGGATCATATTCGGGTATGTTGGCCTGATTGAGGGCATAGTAGTCAGGATGAAGAAGGAGTTGGACGCGCAGGCCAAAGTCATCGCGACCGGCGGCCTGGCGAACATCATCGCCGAGGAAACGGATGTGATAGATGCGCTGGAGCCCGATCTGACGCTGCATGGACTGCGGTTCATCTATGAGATGAATGAAGGACGCTGAGGGACCGGTTGGAGGTAATGTGTTCGAAGGCAAGAACGTTGTCCTGGGAGTAACGGGCAGCATAGCCGCATACAAGGCGGTTGATCTCGCAAGCAAGCTGACCCAGAGAGGGCTCGCGGTAGACGTGATCATGACCAAGGCTGCGATGCAGTTCGTTACGCCCCTGTCGTTTCGCAGTATCACCCACAGGCCTGTGGTGACGGACATGTTCGAGCTGTCGTCGGAGTTCAGCGTCGAGCACGTGGCATTGGCCGAGCGTGCCGACGTAATGCTGGTTGCCCCTGCTACGGCCAACACGATAGCCAAGATCGCCGCCGGAATCGCGGATGAGATGCTGCTTAGCACGGTGCTGGCCACCAGGGCCCCTGTGATCGTAGCGCCGGCGATGGATGTCGGTATGTGGCGGAATCCGGCGACCACGGAGAATGTGGAGAGGCTCCGCGCTCGTGGCTTCACCATCGTCGGCCCGGCTGAGGGCAGGCTGGCTTCGGGCCTTATCGGCGAAGGGCGGCTGGAGGACAATTTCGTGATCCTGGGGACGGTGTACCAGGTGCTGGGCAAAGGCGGCGATCTCGTCGGCAGGCGGGTGGTCGTGAGCGCAGGTGGTACTCACGAGCCGATCGACCTCGTCCGGTTCATAGGGAACCGTTCGTCGGGCAAGATGGGCTATGCTATAGCGGAGGCGGCGAGGGACCGGGGCGCGACCGTGACGCTGATCAGCGGGACGACGTCGGTACCCGAGCCTGCCGGGGTGGAAATAGTCTCCGTGGCAACCGCCGAGGAGATGCGCGCTGCTGTCGGGCGAGCCGCTGAGGGAGCCGACGTGATCATAATGGCAGCAGCCGTCGCCGACTACCGTCCGGCGACCTCGGCGGGTGGGAAGATCAAGAGGGAGGCCGAGCGGCTGACCCTCGAGCTGGAGAAGACGACGGATATCATCGGAGAGCTGTCGGGCAGCTTCATCAAGGTCGGGTTCGCCGCCGAGGACGGTGACGCAGAATCGAGGGGTGCCGACAAGCTGCGGAAGAAGGGCCTGGACCTGATCGCCGTCAATGACATAAGGGCGGAAGACAGCGGTTTCGAGGTAGACACCAACAGGGTGTCCCTGGTAGACCGGAGCGGGAACGTGGAGAGACTGCCGCTTCTTCCCAAGGCCGACGTCGCGCATCGACTCCTGGACAGGGTTGCGGCGCTGCTGGCCGCACGCTAGGGTGCCCGGACACTCTCTACCCGGTACCGCCGGTCTTGACTGAAGCTCGGGCCGGTGATAACCTCTAAACTGGCTTGGCAGCGTAGCTCAAAGGCAGAGCATGGGACTCATAAGCCCGGGGTTGGAGGTTCGAATCCTCCCGCTGCCACTTTTGAATCTATTTCGGGGATTTTGACGGCGTGATGACCGCAAAAAAGTGGCTCTTGACCACGGGATTTCCCGCGCCTTAGCTTCGTCTAGACCACGGGCCTATACCGAAAATCGGCTCTCGCCGCTTCCCCATTTCGCCGTCAAATGCGTCGTCGGGGCGTGGAGGGCGGGGACGGGGAAGGCGTCGGGGACAGGATCAGCTTCGGACTCTACTTCTTCAATCGCAGGAAGCAAGGTAAGCTGAGTTCTTCTTCATTGCGATAGCAGCGTACCCAGCTTTTCAAGCACCTCGGACATGACTTCATCCGGTAACTTGCATGTCAACTCTGACTTTCGCGCGCCCCAGTCTAAGCTCTTGACCTGGTCTGAGAGGATTGCCCCGTTCACCGGCAACCCCTCGGGAAGGAGCACCTCGAACGGGTAGCCCTTGACCTGGCTGGTTATCGGGCAAAGGATAGCAAGTCCGGTCTTGCCGTTATAGCTTGTTGGTGAAAGCACCACAGCCGGGCGGCGTCCGGCTTGCTCGTGCCCCGCCTGTGGATTCAGCGTAATCCAAACCACATCCCCACGCTGGGGAACGTAAGCGCGCGGACTTACCATGCTTCATTTCCTACGGCGGTGCCGGTATCGACTTCGTGATGCAGATTGTCTTCGGTAACCTCTGCCAGGAGTTGTTCCAGAGTCAGCTTTGGTTCTGACACCGGAGTGATGACAAGCTTCCCGTCATCTAGCGAGACCTCGACAGATGTTTCCCTTTGAAGCCCCACTTCGTTGGCGAAGGACTTAGGTATGCGCAAAGCCAGGCTGTTGCCCCATTTCTGGACCCTGGTTCTCATATTTAGCCTCCGTATTGTATCTACAATGAAGATACTACTCTGGAGGGTGTCTGTCAAGCCCCCTCAGCCCCCCATGCGCCGTCGAGCGCATCATCGCGGGGCGGAGGGGGCGTCCACGACTCTGAGCACGGCTTGACACCACTGCCGCCAGCCACTAGCATACGATTGTCCCGCGCTGGGGGAGCTTGATGGGCTTCGGGCAGGACCGCAACGTCAGAACGTCGTTGGGATGATGCATTGATTGTGGTGAGAACGGCAAATGGTTGAACATGACTACGAGCCTACGGCTGAAGAAGCCAAGTTCGTCAAGTGCCATGACCACCTGAGAGAGGAACTCAACAACGCCTACTGGCATTGGTCCATATGCAAGTTCCTGCATAGTGCGAGAGCTTCCCACGCACACGAATTGAACACGGCACCTGCCTTCTTTGAGTTGACATGGTATGGACACTTCCTTCAGGCAGTTATGCGGCTGACGAGGTTGTTGTCCAAGGGGAAGAAGGACTTAAGTATGTGGTGGTTACTCGACTTCGTCGACGAGAACCGCCCCGCGTTTCAGAGCCGAGCCTTCCAGAGGCGAATGCGCCAGCATCCTGCCTATCGGAATGGTGGCACGCCACGAGTCCCTATGCGGGTGACTTTGCGAAGCGTTGCCAAGGATAGGCAGCTGCTTGCGAGACTGCCTGCGAAGAACTTGAGGGTGTGGAGAAACAAGGCACTAGCCCATGTCGACATAGACCACGTGCTGAGCGGAATCGAAGTTGCCAAGCAGTACCCTGTCAAGGTGGCCGAGCTTGACTGCATCATCGAGGTCATAGATGAAGTCTTGGACAGGTACTCCCTCGCCTATAATGGAACGTCGCATAGCAAGGGCTTGCCGCTCCAAATCGGAATGCAGTACATCATCGACGCGATAGGAGAGAAGCTCCATCGAGACGAGCAATCGAAGCTTGAGAGCACGCAAGGGTCGAATGGGCGCATCGGTTCCTCGGAAGCTTAGGCCACTGAGGGCCAATTCGGATAAATGAGAAGTACACTGGCAACGCTGTCCAATCGATCGAAGGTAGTGCTGACACGATCGTGGCTACGGGCCCATGGTCGCACATTGGGCAGTGACGTCTGCCGCACTTGACAAGGTAATATGGCTGTTGCAGCAATCGTGTTGTCTTCTCTTGCCCTCTTGGCCTCCTTGTACGCCACCTACCGCACTCACCGAGATAGACCGCGCTTGAGAGAGGCTGAGAGCGTCCACTGGGGTGAAGTCAAGCAGGCCATACGGTCATGCCTCAAGGAGTTGTGCCTTCCCGACCATCCATCGGTGCCTTACACGATTTCAGAGGTCGATGGATGGGTGACGACGGTGCCCCAGGTCAGGCTGGAACCGTACAAGTGCGAATCGCATACGCTGTTCCGAGACCTCAAATGCCACATACCTGAAGCGATGCTGAGGTATGAGGACTACCTCAAGCAGGTCGTCGAGTACTGGACCCACAAGCGCGCACTCACGCAGGAGACGCTGGACTTGGCCGTGCGTCTGAGTGGTCTGGGAGTGTATGAATGCCCCACTAGTGTCCGGCCTACTGACGTCGAGGCGTTGCTGCCCGCATCGGTCAGGCTGCTATACGAGGAGCTGAGTGGAGCGGTGTCCGGCGTGCATCGGTTCATGGTACTGTATGACTCCGCAAGAATCTCGTGGAATGGGGAGGTGCTCCTGCGGCGACAACCGGGCGGAGGATACTTGAACCTCGTCGTGGGGCCCGACGAGGTTCCATGCCGTGCGGCACTGGGCCGGCTCGCTGATGGAGTCGAAGCTCTCCGAAGAGACATGGAAAGTGGCAGGACTGCCCCAATCCTAGATCATCACCAAGATCACGCAAATGAATACGAGAACCTAGCGCGCACGCTACAAGACCTGAGGGCGGAACTCGAATACTGGCTCGCTGTGCCCACCCTGCCCGGACCTAACTGCGAGTACATACGACGCGGGGTGATCTGAGTCTACACGGCCGTTCGGCACCGAGCATTATGGCGGAGCCAACTTGCTCAAGCCCCTCAACACACCGTAGCGGTCTGCGTGGTCATGTGGACCTCGCGCGTGCGTCCGCAGCGGGATATGCGCAAGCGAGTGGTGTCGAGAAGCTGGATAGAAATACGCGACATAACGCTCTTGCAGGACTATACTTTTCGGAGTATAATCGCGGACGACAAGAAACTGGAACGCCTCACGGAGGTGGAATACGATGAAGAAGATAGCTCTGATCTCGCTGGTCGTTATGTTAGTTGCCGGCATGATGCTCGGGGTGTCGGGTATCGCCTGGGCGTCGTCGGGTGACGATCAGGGCGACGGAGACCTCTCGCAACAGTGTTGCGAACGGCAGCTGATATCGATACTCGGCATCAGGGATAGCCTGGTGATCGAGGTCGACGAATTCGAGCCCGGAGACACCGTGGCCGTCGTGGGATACGGGTTCAAGCCGTGCTGGGGCTACGACCTGTACATACAGCCCTATTCGGAAGGAGCGCATGTCGCCGAGGGCGACATACTCGACCCTTCGCTTGATCCCAGCGGCGCAGCGCCGAGGCATGTCAAGTCGAGCGTGCTTGGCACCATCGGGCCTGTAGAGCTGTGGCAGATACCCGCGGAAGGGTACCAGAACACCTACTGGGAGATCGTGGCTGATGACGTGGGCAAGGACTGCGGCGGGGCCGGCATCTACGATTCAGCGAGTGACGGACTCGACGCGGTTGCCCTTGGAAAAGAGGGATTCAGGGTCGTGCCGGAAGCGGCCACGATTGTGCTGTTCTCGATTGCCTTGCTCGGCCTGGGTGGCGTCTTCGTGATCAAGAGGCGCAGGCACGCCAAGTGCTAAGCATTCCGGGCGGACGGGATCAGGGGAGACCAGCGCCCGGCACCTCCACACGGAGCGTCTCGATGTGTCCGCTCCTCTTCGCTCTTGCCTCGTCCGGGTCCAGCGTCTCGGCCGTGAGTACGAAGAGCGTGCGGCGGTCCGGGCCCCCCAGCATACACGCGTAGGCCTGTGTCGAGACCTTCACAGTCTCCTCTATCTTCCCACCCTCACGAACACGCAGCACCTCACCCCCGAGGGGCGAGGCAATCCAGATCGCGCCCTCGGCATCCAGACAGATGCCGTCCGGCATCAGTTCATCCACCTCAGCCCAGACGCGTCGCCCCGACAGCGAGCCGTCCGGTTCGATATCATAGGCGGTGAGCCGGGAGGCGAGCGTCTCCGCTACTACGAGCATCCGCCCGTCCGGCGTGATTACGCTGCCGTTCGGGAACGCAAGGCCCTCGGCCGCCACGCGGGCGGCGCCATCCGGGTTCACGAGTACGATTTCACCCGGTGCGAAGGGCTCATTGCTGAGGAAGTCGAAACCGAAGTTGCCCACGTAGGCTCTCCCGAGACGGTCCACGACCATGTCATTGCAGTGTGACGATGCCAGTTCCCACAGGTCGGCATGCTCCACAAGGCCATCGGGTTCGAGGCGCAGCAGCCGGCGATCCGTAGCGGATACCAGGAGCAGCCTGTCGTCAGGAAGCCAGCCCAGACCGGTGGGTTGGGTCGGCACCTCGACGATGGTCTCGCTGTTGCCCAGCATGTCTATGCTCATGACGCGGTGCGCGTGTATATTCGAGAACCACAGCCTGTCCTGATGCCAGCGCGGGCACTCGGGGAAGACGAGGCCGTCCTTGAGGACTTGCGTTCGCTGCGCCATATTACTACCTAGCCGCGCTGCTTGCGCATCTCCTTCAGCAGCTCCAGTATCTCGTCCAGCTTTCGCAGGATGAGCAGCTGTGTGGTCTCGAGTGAATGCGGCGTGTCCATCTCAGCCCCGGCACTGAGAAGGTCAGCGTGGCTCGGGGGGTCAGCGAGCATACGTCTCTTGGCGTCCTCCGAGAGGTCGGGGTCCGCGATGATGTTCATGATCTCGTCGCCGGAAAGCGGTTCACCGGAGGCCAAGGCTTCGCTCCTTGTTGCACAGGAATCCGGGACAGTATCGAGGAACCGACAGCGGCATTATACGCGTTGCTCCTGCAGCTCGGCAATCGCCTTCGCTCCCTTGCCCCCGCGGTGCGTAGCTTCTCCGGGGCGGCGTGCCTGGATACGACCGGCGTTGACAGGGGCAGCGCCTGATCACATAATCCTGCTTGGTGTGCTCGTTCTGCCATGGATGAGGGGGTGGGTTTGAAGCGTTCGGGCGCTATGTTCCTGGTCAATCGAGAGGGCAAGGTGCTGCTTGTTCATCCCTCGGGGTGGCACAACCGGAATGCGCCCTGGATGCCTCCCAAGGAGGAGATCGAGGAAGGGGAGACACCGCTGGACGCCGCCAGGCGTGCCGTGGTTGAGGAGCTTCACCTGAAACCCGATGCCTATGAGTCCGTAATCGATGTTGGCGAGATCACGTATAAGTCCAAGGCCAAGGTGGTAGGCTGCTACGCGGCAACTTACCTGGGTCGGGATGACAATGTCGTGCTGGACTGGGAGAACGACCGATACGGGTGGTTCACGACCGATGAGGCCATGGAGATCGTCAAGGAGGAATTCAGGCCCGCGATCGCTCGCGTAAGCAAGCGGAGTCCGTAGGCTCGTATAGTTGGCTTGGGGTAGTTGGAGGGGGCAGGCTCTACTCTTGGAGTCTGCCCCCTTGTCATGCTAATTGACTTGCTGTGTCTGGCTCCTGGCCTTCTCCCGACAATATGGCTGCAGTATCGTGAGCCGACGAGGCGCGTACTACCAGAGGCCGAAGGCGATCGGTATCGTGATGACAAACGCCACACATATGACAGCGAACGCCGCGGCCAGCATCGCCAATGGTAGGACTATTGGGGCGAGTGCTACCTGAGGTCCGAAGAGCGCCGCAACAGCCAGTCCGGCGAAGGCGAAGAAGCCGGTTCGGCCTAAAATTCCTCTGGACGCCGCCCGTCTTCGCGCCATGCGCGATCTCTTCCTCGTGATCGCAATAAATCGGAACATACGGCATCCCCCTTTCTGAGCATCTGCACCGGTTGCTCTGCAGGTAGGCGCGGCATACTTAGGAACGCCATCGTGGTCGGCTCGATGTGTGGCGGGCGGGGCGTTATTGATGCTCTTATACCATCGACTGCGGCGACTGTCAACCGGACGGAGCGGAAGGCGTGGAGGCAGTCCGCGCCGTCCACCGTTTTATTTTTTCTCAGGGTATTGACAAAACGCGCGAAACGTGTTAGAAACTGACAGTCCGCCGTCTTGAGGGTCTGGTGGACTGTCCGGCAAGGTTCGCTTCAGATGTGGTCTTTCGTCAAGTCCGTGAGTCCGGCAAGGATACAGTAGAGAAAGTGATTTGCTGGGGGTGCTCCTGATGTCGAGAGAGATAAGCATTCCGGGATGTCTCGGTGAGATCAGGAGGTGGTACAGCGAATATTGCAGCGTTGACTGTCGCCTTGCTGCTTTGTGCTGCCTTGTCGCCATGTGTGAGCACCATATGAGCGAGGAGACTGCCCCTCCCCAGGTCGATATCCAGCCGGATCTCGAGGGCCCTCAGGGCTGACCCCGGGACTTCATTGACAGAGGCCGATGACGATGAACTCATTTATCAGCTATGAAGACATGGGAGGATAAATAGTGCTTGAAGGGAAGATGTACGTCTTGGTAAGGGCGCTGTTCATCTGCATCCTGCTCGCCTCGTTGATAGGTGGTCTCGTGGGCGTGGTGACCGCCGGCGAGTCCGATCCACCCGTGCCGACGTATGTGGGTGGAGGCTAGCTGCGAGCCCCCTCGGGGCATGAATCCTCAGCGGTATCGGTTACATTCGAGTCGTTTTCTCCTCCTGCTGCTTCGATTATCCACCAAGTCTTACTCAGCGCCGATAAGTGGTGACAACCTGCATTTACCGCTATTAAGATGTCCGTGATGGGCTTCACTATGACATTGCCTTGTGCTACAATTGGCTCAATATGAGATACTCCCTTGGCTTGGATATCGGGTCGGTATGGGTCAAGGCTGCTCTCCTCGGTGACGGCGACGTCCTCATTCTCGACAGTGAGAGAATCACGTCGAGCCCCAGAGACGCCACCGTTGCCATTCTCGGCAGGTTGTCCGAGACCTGCCGGTTGGACGACATATCCACGGCCGGCTTGTCGGGCTCCGGCAGCGGGGTCATACCTAAGGAGCTCGATTGGGCCGAGTACAGCAGCTCCCTCACGATTGCCTCAGGTCTGCTCAGGCAGCATGCGGATGCCAGGAGCATAATCCAGATTGGCGGGCAGAGTTCGTATGTCATATCGCTGGAGGACGGGCTCCGGAAGCCTTGGCAGGTGGTGTCCAACCCCCTTTGTGCGGCGGGGACGGGACGTTTCCTGGAACAGCAGGCCTACCGTATTGGCGTCAGCTTGGACGACTTCGCCCGACTGGCACTTGAATGCGCTGGGAACCCGCCTCGCATAGCCGCTCGCTGCAGCGTGTTTGCCAAGAGCGATCTCATTCATCTGCAGCAGAAGGGCGTACCCATGTCGGACATGCTGTACGCGCTCAGCGAGAGCATCGCCCGGATGGTCGTTTCACTCAAGAGGGGTGCCTTCGAAGAGCCGGTATATTTCGTGGGTGGAGTTGCTGCGAACGCCGCCATGTCGAGAGCCCTGGACGAGGCCCTCTCATCTCGGAACGGGCATCCGGTTCATGCCGTCGTGCCGGAGGATTTCCTGTACACCGAGGCCATAGGCTGTGCGCAGCTTGCCGCCGGGTCAGGGCGTCAATCGAAGGTGAAGGTACTGCCGTATGAGGACAGCAGGCAGCGCTATTTCAAGATGCCGAGGCTGGAGCGGGTTGAGCAGCGGGACTTCTGGAGTCGTCCTGAACTGGAGGGGCCGTTCGTAGGCTACCTGGGCGTGGACATCGGGTCGACCAGTACCAAGGCCGTGATTCTGGATGAGAGCGGCAAGACGGTGATGGCCAAGAACTACCTGATGACGGCAGGTAGGCCGGTCGAAGCGATCAAGGAAGTATTCCGCAATCTCCTGGAGGATGTCGGGGATAAGCCCAAGATAGCTGGTGTCGGCGTAACCGGTTCGGGCAGGTATCTCGTTGGCAGCTTCATCGGCGCGGATGTCATCAGGAATGAGATCACAGCACAGACGAGGGCGGCGGCCGAAGTAGACCCCAATGCCGATATCATAGAGATAGGCGGCCAGGACTCGAAGCTCGTTATCAAGCGCAACGGCGTTGTCGTCGACTACCAGATGAACAAGGCCTGTGCTGCCGGGACCGGCAGCTTCATCGACGAGCTGGCGGAGCAGCTCGGCGTCCGGGTGCACGACGGCGAGTTTGCGCGGCTGGCCTTCGACGCCCCGCATACTATCGATCTGGGCTCGCGCTGCGCTGCGTTCATGGGCCAGTCGGTTGCCTCGGCGCAGCAGGAGGGTGTGCCGCTGGAGGTGATAACCGCGAGCCTGTCGAACTCCATTGCCGCCAACTACCTGTCAAAGGTACTCGGAACGCGGAGACTGGGCGAAAGCGTAATCCTGACCGGAGCCGTGTTCTACAACGATGCGGTGGTGTCTGCGTTCAAGGCTGCGCTGGAGGGCAAGAGAGTCCGGGTTGCCGAGCACAAGGAGGTGACGGGCGCGATCGGGGTTGCCTTGTTGGCCAAGGAGGAAATGGCTGGCCAGCCGTCGAGTTTCAAGGGCTTCCAGAGGGTCATTGACAGCCATCACAAGCTGTCGACTTTCATCTGCAAGAAATGTGACAACAACTGCACAATAACGAGAATGGAAATCCCGGGCGAGTCACCTACGTTCTACGGGAGCAGGTGTGATCTGTTCGACAGTACTGTGGGCCGTGAGAGGGTGTCGACGCCGTTCGACGACCGCGAGAAGCTGCTGTTCGGCGGGTACGAGTCGGGCGCGGGCGGTGGGCCGACTGTCGGCATTCCCAGGTCGCTGGTGGTGTATGACTATGCTCCGATGCTCTTGGGGTTCCTGAACGCTCTCGGGGCCAAGGCTGTGCTGTCGACCAGGACCAACAACCAGATAATACACCAGTCGGTCGAACTCAGCTACACGGACAGTTGCTTCCCGATCAAGCTCGTTCACGGGCATGGCGAAAGCCTCAAGGAGCACACGGACTTTATTCTCTTCCCCAGTGTGCTGAGGATGGGTCGGCAGGAAGGCGACGAGGACCAGAAGTATGCCTGCCCGCTCGTGCAAGCATCGCCGTTCATAGTGCGTCAGGCGCTGGGTCTGGGCAGGAAGCTCGTCGTACCAATGATCGACTTCAGCCACGGCGACGAAGACGTGATCGAGAACCTTACCCGAGCTGCCGTCAGGATGGGTTTCTCGAAAAGACGGGGTGAAAGGGCTGCCTTCGCTGCGCTGAAGGCGCATCGGGATTTCCTGGAGGCCGAGGCGGAGCTGGGCCGACAGACTATGGCAAAGCTTCGCGAGAGCGAACAACTCGGGGTCGTGATCTTCGCCCGGTCGTACATGTCGCAGGATTCGGGGGCCAACCTCGGGATTGCCGAGAAGCTCGCCCAGTTGGGCGTGACGCCGATTCCGCTGGACTTCCTGCCCCTGTCCACTGTCAACGTCAGGGACTACTCGGATCGCCCGTACTGGTTCAATGAGGCAAAGCAAATAGCTGCCGCGGCTATCGTGGCCAAGGATCCGCAGCTTTTCGGCCTGGTGGTGACCAACTTCGGCTGCGGCCCGAACTCGTTCGTGCTCAATATCGTTGAGGACATAATGGGCGACAAGCCGTTGGGCCAACTGGAGATCGACGAGCATGCGGCGGAGGCAGGGATAGTAACCAGGTTGGAGGCTTTCGTCGACACGATCAAGCAGTATGCCGGATCAGATAGGATCGTCGAGTCGGGTGTGGACGGAAGGGATATACGCAGGTACGCGTACACCAGATTCAATGAGAGCCAGAGGGTGCTTCTGCCCAGGATGTGCGAGCATGCTGACGTACTGGCTGCGGCGATGCAGGCCTACGGAGTCGACGCGCAGGTGCTACCAGAGCCGGATTACAGGAACCTGCTCTATGCCAACAGGGTGACTTCGGGGAAGGAGTGTCTGCCCTATCGCGTTACGCTGGGCGGGTTCATGCGATACCTGTATGACGACAACGGCGGAGAAACCCCTAAGGCTGTAGAGGGGTTCTTGGCTGCCGCCTTCGGGCCGTGCCGCTTCGGCAAGTACGCGGTAGAGCAAATACGCATACTGCGCGGGCTGGGCTTTGATTTCCCCATCAGGACTACTGTCTCCAACAACGGCTACCATGATTGGAACCTCGGTTCGGGATTCGAACGACTGGCCTGGAGAGCCATCGTGGGTGTTGACTACCTGGAGCGCCTGCTATGGCGAAGCAGGCCGTACGAGAAGGAAGAAGGCGCGGCGGAAAGGGTGTTCCGGGAGTACCTGGCCAGGGTGACTGAGGTGACCAGCAAGAGGCAATCGATAGACCCCGTGCTAAGGGACGCATCCCAGAAACTCACTTCGCTGATCGATCCCACAGAGCCCAGAAGACCTATCGTCGGCATCAACGGCGAGATATTCTTGAGGTCCAACCGGTTTAGCAACAATGATCTGGTCCGTGATTGCGAGAAGGCTGGCCTGGAGGTCGTGGTCTCACCAATGTCCGAGTGGTTCAAGTACGTCACACACCGCAACATCGAGGATGGTGTCAGAGACAGGGACCTGAAGAGGGTGCTCAAGGGCTATCTGAGGAAAGCGTTCCTCAAGTGGGATGAACATAGGGTAGCTTCCCTGTTTAATGGCTACGTAGACGGGAAGGAGCCGAGCACCAGGGACCTGCTCTCGATGTCGGGTAGATACCTCTCGCCGAAGTGTGGCAGCGAGGCCGTTCTGAGCATAGGAGCGGGGCTGGAGTGGCTGGAGGACCCGGCGTTCGCCGGCGTGATATCGGTCATGCCCCATGGCTGCATGCCCGGGGGCATCGTGGCCGCGATCGCGGAGCAGCTTGCCGCCATGTACGGCAAGCCATGGATCAGCCTCACCTACGATGGCATTCTGGAGAGCAATAACCAGGCCAAGATAGCTAACTTCGCCGAGATTATCAAGTTCACCTCGCGAGACGCTGGTCGGCGTCTGCATGCCGTCGCCTAGTGCCACGAAGCCGTTGCCTCAGCATCAGTTGCCTGTTCAAGGTTGCAGACTCACGTACCGGCCCGTTCCACCCTCCCATCCTTCACCTCGCAGACGTTGGCCTTGGACAGGAAATCACCGTCGAAGTGGTCCAGCTCAGTGGCCGTCACCAGGACCTGGTGGTACTCCTGGATCGAAGCCAGCAGGTGGGCACGGCGCCGGGCATCCAACTCCGAGAGCACATCGTCGAGCAGTAGAACCGGGGGTTCACCGGTCTCGTCCAGGATGAACCGTGCCTGGGCCAGCTTCAAAGCGAGGGCGACCGTTCGTTGCTGGCCCCTGGAGCTGTAGACCCCCACGTCTATCCCGTTGGAGAGGAACCGCAACTCGTCGCGATGCGGCCCGATTAGTGTGGCCTTCTGTGCCAGCTCCTTCGCCCGAGATGCATTCAGGGCTTCACGGAAGAGGGTGGCGATTGTGTCTTCGGTGTCGACGTCCGCGCTATCCCTTGCACCTATACTTCTGACGTACACCATTCGCAGCGCCGCTTCCTCACCACTGAGTTCGGCATGGGTCGGCTGGGCCAGTTCCTCCAACCCAGCGACGGCCCGCGCACGCTGCACAACCAGATAAGAGCCGCTCTGTGTAAGCTCTTTGTCCCAGAATGCGAGCTCGTCCTGGTGGGCCTCACCTTCGGCTATGCGGTGGAGAAGTCTGTTGCGTTGCGATAGCACCTTGCTGTAGCGCTGGAGATGGCGCAGGTATAGTCTGTCGAGTTGCGAAATCGTGATATCGAGGTAGCGACGCCGCAGGGCGGGCTCTCCGCTGACAATATCGATGTCATGTACGGTGAATACGACGGCCTTGATCTGCCCGATCAGGTCTGCCGCACGCTTGGGTGCTCCATCCAGACGTACGCGCTTGTGCACTGTCGGAGCTTTCGGCATGAGATGCGTGGTCGATGCGGGGTGCTCTCGTTGATGGGAGCCCATTCTTGCCATGAGGGCGATCTCGACGGTATGCGTTCGTGCTCCCTTCTCGACTTCGGCGGCGATTCGGCAAACGGGCATGTCTTCTTTCAGCGCCGGCCAGCTGATGAGTTCACCGTCGGAGGTTGTCCGGGGTGACCTGCTGGTGGCCAGCACGTAGACGGATTCGAGGAGGTTGGTCTTGCCCTGGGCGTTGTCGCCGTAGAACACGGAGATGCCGGGAGACAGGTCGAGCTCAAGTCTGGCGTAGTTTCGGAAGTTGCTGAGAGACAAGTGTCTTATGTGCAAGCGTTTGCTCCTGGCTGGAGACAGGGACCAGCCGATTGGGCCATGACAAGACTGTTCGCCCTGTAACTGTATCTCGAATGCTGTCCAGGTGCAATCCCCGGCCCGATTGATGGGGTAACGGAGAGGGGGGTGTAACAGTCAGCGGGGATTGTCGTTATATGAAAGGTCGGGTGGATGGGCGGCGGAATGGGCCATACAGTCTCTGCGCTGTCGCGGCCTCCTGGTACGGCCCCCCTTAACAGGAGGTCTGCGACAGTGCACGGACTGGGGCGAGGGGCAAACAAGCTGGCGCAGAGGCGATGTTGACCCTCCGCGAAGAAAGGTGGAAGAAATGAACATCCACGAGCTACTCGCGCTGATGGTAGAGAAGAAGGCGTCCGATCTCCATATCCGTGTACCCAGTCCCCCGGTGTTCCGAATAGATGGCATTCTCGTCCCCTTGACTGATCTCCCGGATGTCACCCCGGACTATGCCAGGCAGGCACTGGAACAGATCACCACTGATGAGCAGTGGAACGAGTTCCACGAGAAGAAGGAACTGGATCTGGCATACAGTGTGCCCGGGCTGGCGCGCTTCAGGTTGAATGCGTTCTTCCAGAGGGGCACTATCAGTCTGGCGATACGGCAGGTGTCTCTGGACATGCCGACGATCGAGGATCTCGGGCTGCCAGCCGTGTGCAGGTCGTTCGCCCTGCGCACCAAGGGCCTCGTGCTGGTAACGGGGCCGACCGGGAGTGGCAAATCGACGACGCTGGCCGCGATGATCAATCATCTGAATCATAATGACAGGCGGAACGTAATCACGATCGAGGATCCCATTGAGTATGCCCATCAAAACGATATGTGCCTGATTGCCCAGCGCGATCTGGGCGACGACACGACCTCATTCGCGAATGCGTTGAGGCACACCTTGCGACAGGACCCCGATGTGATACTGGTCGGCGAGATGCGCGACCTCGACACGATATCGACGGCGATCACGGCTGCTGAGACAGGACACCTGGTACTCAGCACGCTTCACACCATGAGCGCACCTCAGACGGTTGAGCGAATCGTCGACGTCTTCCCGGCGTCGCAGCAAGAACAGATCAGGTGCCAGCTGTCGCTGGTGCTCGAAGGCGTTATCTCTCAGGTACTGGTGCCTCGGGCTGAGGGGATTGGCAGGGTCGCGGCCTTCGAGGTAATGGTCGGCACGGATGCGATTCGAAGCCTGATTAGAGAGAACCGAATCGACCAGATACCCACGTATATCCAGACCGGGAAGCAGTATGGTATGCAGACTCTGGACCAGAGTCTGCAGGAGTTGGTCAGGAGTGGAGTAGTGGATCGAGAGGAGGCCGCGAAGAGGTACAGCAAGCCGGAGGACTCGCGTGATCCTCTAGCCGTCGGAGTCGGGGGTCGTGCCCCGGAGGCGGCGCTCGCGGGACAGGCGCGTTAGCCAAGATCACATTTGAGTCAATGGGGGCGGGTCACTGCCAGTGGCCCGCCCCTTCTTGTTGGTTCGTAGGCAGTACGACGTTGCGTTGACACTCCAAGGGCATTCGACTAAGCTATCCCCGAAGGGCTTCGCGGACGTGAGCGCGCTTTCACAAGCACAGAGCCCACTTGCTGAACGTATCCCCGAGTTGAAGAAGCGCCTGAACGCCGTACTGATGGCGCACAACTATCAGCGACCGGAGGTTCAGGACGTCGCGGATTTCGTCGGTGACTCGCTCGAGTTGGCCAGAGAGGCGACGGAGTTGGACGCGGAGGTGCTGGTTTTCTGCGCGGTGCGTTTCATGGCGGAGACTGCAGCGATTTTGAATCCGGATCGCACCGTCTTGCTCGCCGAAGGCACAGCTGGCTGCCCTATGGCCGACATGATCGACGTGGAAGGCCTACGGGAGTGGAAGGCCAGGTATCCGAAAGCCACGGTTGTTTGCTACGTCAACTCGTCAGCGGCCGTCAAGGCCGAGAGCGATTACTGCTGCACGTCGGCCAATGCGCTGAAGGTGGTGGAGGCGGTTCCCGGCAACCAGGTTATCTTCGTTCCCGACCGGAATCTGGGGCATTACGTATCGACGAAGACGAAGAAGCAGGTGGTCCTCTATCCGGGCTACTGCATCGTGCACAATCGCATAGGGGAGAGGCATGTCGATAGGGCCAGAGAGGAGCATCCGGGAGCGGTCGTCTTGGTCCACCCGGAGTGCAGGTCGGATGTCATAGCTCGATCGGATTTGGCACTGAGCACGTCACAGATGGCACGGTACGTCAAGGACAGCGCAGCCTCCGACTTCGTGATCGGCACGGAGGAGGGACTGCTGCATCGTCTGAGACTGGACAATCCAGACAAGCGGTTTCATCTTCTCTCGCCCAGCATGGTGTGTCATGATATGAAGAAGACGACGCTGGCGGAGGTAGTGGCCACAATGGAGGGAATGAGGAACGTGGTGACAGTGCCGGAGGAGACAAGGGCCAAGGCGAAGCGAAGTCTGGACCGCATGCTGGACCTGGCCTAGGGAGCACGAGTGGGGGAGTACGATTTCATAGTGGTTGGCAGCGGTATAGCCGGCCTGTATGACGCGCTGCTGGCTGGCGAAGAGGGAAGCGTACTCGTCCTGACGAAAGGCAGCATAGATGAGTGCAACACCAAGCATGCTCAGGGTGGGATTGCGGCCGCCATTGGCAGTGTGGACTATCCGGAGCTTCACTTCCAGGACACGATAGCGGCGGGCGCTGGGCTTTGTGATCCTGAGGCCGTACGCATATTGACCGAGGAGGCTGCTGACCGGATCGCTGATCTCGTGGGGCTTGGCGTACCCTTCGACACGGTGGATGGGGAGATAGCGCTGACGAAGGAAGCCGCTCATAGCGTCCCCAGGATACTTCATGCGGGGGGTGACGCAACAGGGGAGAGGATTGAGACCACGCTCAGCCGCGCTGCACGCGCCTCGAAGCGGATCACTATTCTGGAGCATTGCCTGGTAACCGAGATCCTGGTTGACGATGGGCGTGTGGGGGGTGTGACTGCCATCGACGCGGGTTCGGGGTCCACAGAGGTATTCCGGTGCGGTGCGCTCATCCTCGCGACGGGTGGGGTGGGCCGGTTGTTCAAGACCACGACGAACCCCGACGTAGCTACCGGAGACGGCGTGGCTCTGGCCTACCGGGCGGGGGCGGATATCGTCGACATGGAGTTCATACAGTTCCATCCCACGGCGTTGCGGTTGCCCGGCGTACCGCTGTTCCTGATATCTGAGGCGGTCCGGGGCGAGGGTGGCATTCTGCGGAATGTAGATGGCGAGCGTTTCATGTCAGGTTACAACGACTTGGCTGACCTGGCACCGAGGGACATAGTAGCGCGGGCAATCGTTGCGGAGATGAAGAGGACAGGTACAGACCGTGTGTTTCTGGACGTGACGCATCTGCCACCGAAGGTTGTGTCGACGCGCTTCCCGCAGATCTACCGCTTCTGCATGGACCACGGGCTGGACATTAATAGCTCCCTCATACCTGTGGTGCCGGCGGCCCACTACATGATGGGCGGAGTGAGGACCAACTACTGGGGCGAGACCAACGTGAACGGCCTCTTCGCGAGCGGCGAGGTCGCTTGCACAGGCGTACACGGTGCCAACCGTCTCGCTTCCAACTCCCTGCTGGAGGTGCTGGTGTTCGCGAAGCGCATCATCGATCGGGTGAAAGGCAGGCCGGGTATAACGCCTGCACCACGCGCGAAGACCGTTAACCTCGCTGAGTGGGATTCGGGGGAAGAGGCCCAACAGGTACTCAGCCTGAGGGCGCTCCGGTCAATCATGTGGGAGGACGTTGGAATCCTGCGGTCGGGAGACGGCTTGAGGCGGGCGGCGAGGACACTGGCTGTTTGGGAGAGGACTCTCCGTCCGGCTATGGACAGACCTTCATACGAGCTGGCGAACATGGTGCTGGTCGGACGCTTGATTGCAGAGGCCGCGTTGACGAGGGAAGAGAGCCGGGGAGCTCACTGGAGATCGGACTTCCCGGAGCCCAGCGAGGCTTGGCTGAGGCGCATAGTATTCAAAAAGGCCGGTTGAGGGGCGGGCCCGCCGGTCCACACGTACCAGCTGTCCTGGCCTCTCGCACCGGTCGGGAATCATGCGTGGCTCTTGACCAGCGGGGCGAATTCCCTTACAAGTATGGGTTGATGTAACTTACTTCGTCGCCGTGCACCGAATGTTGAGCTGGCATTTCGGCGAGCACGAAGGTTGGTGAGTGGTGGTTTTCTCCGGGGGTGGCTAGCCGTGAAACACATTGCCCTGATTCTATGCTTGCTCGTCATTGTGATCGGCTGTTCGCCGGGACCGGAGCCGAGTCCAACCCCGAGTGTCTCTCCTGAATCGCCTGTTCCGTCACCATCGCCAACGCCCGCAGTTACGACAACCCCCGAGCCCACAGGGACGCCGGCGCACGGTGGCCTACCGCTGCCCACCGTCAAGGGCGCCTTCTTCTCGGCATCAGGTGCTTGCGCGCCTTGCCATACCAGGCTTACGGATCAGGCTGGATCGGATGTCTCGATCGACACCGACTGGCGTGCGACGATGATGGCCAACGCTGCGCGCGATCCCTACTGGCGGGCGTCGGTGAGGTCTGAGACGCTGGAGAACCCTGAGCTTCAGTCGGTCATCGAAGACAAGTGTGCCACGTGTCACACTGGCATGGCACGGTTCACGGCGGTTGTACAAGGGGCCGATACGTTGGTGCTGGACGAAGGCTTCCTCAATGAAGGTAACAATCTGCACACGCTCGCGGTGGATGGCGTGTCGTGTACTCTCTGCCATCAGATCGATGAGACCGGATTGGGTGAGGCGGGCAGCTTCAGTGGAGGATTCGTCATAGATGATGAGCAAACGCAGGGGGAGCGCGTCATCTACGGCCCCTACTCCGTGAGACCTGGCCAAGTGGCGACGATGCAGGCCGTCACGGGATTCAGCCCCGTACAGGCTGCACATATCAGGGAAGCGAGGCTGTGTGCTACCTGCCACACGCTGTACACGCCCTACGTGGATGCCTCCGGTGAAGTGGCCGGTGAGTTTCCGGAGCAGATGGCGTTCTTGGAGTGGTCGAATAGTGCATACTCGGAGCAGAAGCCTTGCCAGGGGTGCCATATGCCGTCATTCGATGGTGTTGTCAGTCCCGGAAGTGGTCGCGAAAGCCGGAACTCATTCTCCCGACACCTGTTCGTGGGCGGCAACTCATACATCCTCGACATACTCCGGTGGTTCGGACCTGACGTCAATGCAACGGCGTCAAGCACACAGTTCGCGGTCAAGATGGACCACGTACTGGACCAGTTCCAGAGCAGGACTGCGACGGTCAGCGTGGAAAGCAGCTTGTCGGGCGGGACACTGCAGGCGGACGTGACCGTGAACAGCGACACAGGCCACAAGTTCCCCACGGGCTTTCCTTCAAGACGTGCCTGGCTTCACTTCAGGGTGAGCGATTCAGACGGAACCGTTCTCTTCGAGTCCGGTGCGGTGGACAGCGGCGGTTCGATTGCCGGCAACGACAATGATGCCGGTCCCGGAATGTACGAGCCCCACTACTCGTTGATCGACAGTGCGGACAAGGTACAGATATACGAGTCCATCATGGGTGATACGGAGGGGCGTGTCACCACGACTCTGCTTCATGGCGCGGGATACTTGAAGGACAACCGGCTTCTCCCGTTGGGTTTCGACAAGGACGACGTCGAGGACGACATCGCCGTTGTCGGGGCAGCGATCGACGATAGTGATTTCAAGGGCGGTGGTGACACTGTCCGGTATATGGTTGAAGTGGGGGAAGGCCGCGGCCCGTTGACGGTGAGCGTGGACCTCATGTATCAGCCGATCGGCTATCGGTGGGCTAATAACCTGCGGGCCTACGAAGCTGATGAAGTGGTCTTCTTCCTGGGATACTACGACGACGTTCCAAACAGCGGCGTGGCAGTGGCGAGTGCCGTCGCTATCGTCAGCGAGTAGTGGTAGCGCGAGAGGGAAACCGTTTCACCTAGTATCCTCGCCACTCTGTCCGGAGGATAGTACGATGGCGAAATGCCTCATTGTGTACTTCTCGCAGGGCGGGACGACGGCGCAGGTAGCGGAGCGCATAGCTGGTGGTCTGCGGGGGGAAGGGTACTCGGTGGAGCTGAGTCGCCTCGGACGGGGAGGCAGGCCGCAAGTCGACGGCTATGACATGCTCGGCATTGGCACGCCGGTTTACTACTACCGCCCGCCGTTTATAGTCAGTGACTTCTTGAGCAACTTGGGCGAGCTCCACGGACTTCCGGCCTTCGTGTTCCTGCTGCACGGGACCTATGCCTGGGAAACCGGCCGAGTGGTCCGTCATGCGCTGAGTGACAAGGGGGCGAGAGTCATCGGGGGCTTCCGAAGCTATGGCATAGACCTGTGGGTGGGCTACTTGAATGAGGGTTATGTGTTCTCGCCGGGGCACCCGAGTGAGGCTGAGTTGGCTGGGGCGGAGGCCTTCGGGCGTGAAGTCGCGGTTCAGGCCGGGGTGGGTGGCTTCGCGGGGTCGGATGACGATGCTGACGCGCCGCTCGTGTACCGGATCGAGAGACTGGTGACGAACCGCTGGCTGGCCACGAACGTCTACAGTCGGCTGTTCCGGGTGGACAAGAATTTGTGCAACTCCTGCGGGCTTTGTGTTGAGCAGTGCCCGACGGGCAACATCTCGATGGCTGGAGATGGGGGGCTGAGGTGGGGGCGCAACTGCCTGCTGTGCCTTACCTGCGAGATGAAATGTCCCACCAGGGCGATCACTTCCCCGGCGAGCTGGCGGCTGTTTCGCCCCATCGCGAAGTACAACGCACGATGTGCCTCGCGGGACTCGTCCATTGACTATGAGCGTGTTGGTCCGAAGACCTGGGCGCCGCTGAGGCCCGGAAGACGGACATGAAAGACGACTCTGTGATCGTAATCGGTGCCGGACTGGGGGGCCTCGCTGCGGGCTGCTACCTGCAGATGAACGGGTACAAGAGTCACATCTTCGAGCATCATAGTGTACCAGGGGGCGTGGCAGCCTGCTGGAAGCGGAAGGGTTTTCTCATCGATGGGGGAATCCACTTCATCATGGGCCACAGGCCGGGAACGGGTCTGTATGAAGTGTATCGCGAGCTTGGTGCAGCCGGCGACGGCAGATTCGTAGACCTGCCAACATACGGGCGTTATGTAGATGAGATCACCGGACGCTGCGTGGACGTCACCGGCGACCTCGATGCTTTGGCGCGGGACTTGGGTGCGTTCGCTCCGCAGGACACGGGCGTGATAACCGAGATCATCAAGGGCGCTAGGACCATGAAGGGCGTGGATATGAGCGAGATGGGCCTGTCCAAGCCTCCCGAGCTGACGGGTTGGTTCGACCAGGTGATAACTATCTGGAAGATGCGGCGGATGCTCAGGCTGTATGCCGGCAAGATGTCCAAGTCCGTCGATGAGTATGTCAGTGTAGTGCGGGACCCGTGGTTGCGTGAGTTCCTTCAAGGGCTCTTCCTCCCCGAGGTGCCGGTGTGGTTCGTGTGTATGCTGCTGGCGCTTGTGGCCGATGGACAGATAGGGCTGCTCAAGCGCGGCTGCCTGGATTTCGTACTCGCTATCGAGAGGCGGTTCAAGGAGCTGGGCGGCGAGGTTACATACAAGGCAAAGGTGGAGCGAGTGCTGGTGGAGAACGATACGGCGGTGGGAGTCCAGTTGGGCGATGGCACGGAGCGCTGCGCTGGTACGGTCGTCTCAGCCGCCGATGGGCACAGCACGGTGTACGGAATGCTCGGTGGGAAGTATCTGAGCGATGAGATGAGGAGGCGCTACGAAACTTGGCCGCTTTACAGGCCGTATGTTATCGTTACGTACGGCGTGGCGCGCGAGTTCCCGGGTGATCCGCCGTTCACCGGGATCAAGCTGCGCGAGCCGATAACGGTCGGCGGCGAGTCTGTAACCGGACTGCTTCTTCGAAACATGAGCTACGGCCCCGATTTCGCGGCACCGGGCAAGACGGTTATGCAGGTCGAGTTTGAGACTGAGTGGGACTACTGGAATGAGCTTCAGGCTCGCGACAGGAGACTCTATGATGCGGAGAAGGAACGTGTAGCCAGTGAGGTGCTGAAGCGTCTGGAGACGCACTACCCGGGCATCTCGTCGCAGGTGGAGATGACGGATGTCGCCACGCCATACACGATCTGGCGTTACACGTTGAACTACAGGGCATCGTACATGGGCTGGGTGTTGACCCCGGAGACGGTCAAGGCTCGGTTCGAGAGGACCCTGCCCGGCTTGGCCAACTTCTATCTCGCGGGGCAGTGGGCGATGGGTGGGGGCGTGAACTCGGTGTTGTACTCCGGTCAGCATGTGGCTCAACTGCTCTGCAAGAGAGATGGCAAGAGGTTTGCCACCAACGTTGCGTAGATGCTGCGGTGCAGCCCTTTGGTCGAATCAAAAACAGTGAATGTAGAGGCAAGAGAGAATGAGCAACAGCTCCACGGAAGTCTGGAGACACGCACGTGCCGTTGTCGATTCCGCCCTGGCGGAGGACCTGTCATGGGGCGACATGACGACGGACACACTCGTCGGACCCGGCGTGGCGGCGAGAGCACATCTGATATCAAAAGGTGAGGGCTTGATTGCCGGGCTTGGGGTAGCTCTCCTGGTCTTCGAGAGGGTGGACCCTGCTCTCAGCCTCGAGCTGGTAAGCGCGGATGGGACACGGGTGCGCGCCGGCGACGAGCTTGCCCGAATCGAAGGATCGGCGGCCAGCATTCTGAGGGGGGAGCGGACGGCTCTCAACTTCCTGCAGAGACTGAGTGGCGTGGCTACGGAGACAGCCCGCTACGTTGCGGCCGTGGCTGGCACCGGTGCCATTATCACGGACACCAGGAAGACCACGCCTGGGATGAGGGTGTTGGAGAAGTACGCCGTGCGAGTCGGCGGAGGCCGGAACCATCGGAGCAGCCTTGGCGATGCTGCGCTGATCAAGGACAATCACCTGACCCTGCTACGAGCAGCGGGTACACCGCTGAGCGAGGCCCTCGGAAAGGTCAGAGAACGAAGCCCGCATACGGCGAAGATCGAGGTCGAGGCACAGAGCGTAGAACAGGCTCTCGAGGCCATCGCCGGGAGGGCGGACATTGTTATGCTGGACAACATGGGCCTGGAGGATATACAGAGAGTGGTCGAGCTGGCGGGGGGTAGGGTGATACTCGAGGCGTCGGGTGGTGTGAGCCTTCTCAACGTGCGGACAATCGCCGAGGCCGGTGTTGACCTGATATCGATCGGCGCGATAACTCACTCGGCTTGCGCCGTTGACATCAGCCTGGAACTCGAGGTCCTGTGACTGAGTTGGGTGTGTCGAAAGCGCCGAGCGTCGTTATGCCTGTCGTCTTGGCCTCTGCCTGTCCTCGCTGTCGATGATGATCGTCACCGGGCCATCGTTGTTGATGCGGACGAGCATGTGTTGCTGGAAACGCCCTGTCTCCACCGTCAGGCCCGTTTCCCGTAAGTAGGCGACGAAACTGCTCGATGAGGGGTTCGGCGACATCGGGCGGCGCCGCGCGACTGAAGCTGGGTCGGCGGCCCTTTCGCGTATCAGCCAGCAGCGTGAACTGGCTCACGACGAGTACTGGGGCACTAGCATCGAGCGCTGAGAGATTGAATCGCTCTGCTTCGTCTGCGAAGATACGGAGGTTGGCTATCTTGTCGGCGAGGTAGCGGGCGTCGTCCTCTGAGTCACCGTCACCCACTCCAACGAGTACGACGAGGCCCTTGGCGATCTCGGCAACGGTTCTATCATCAACGGTGACGGATGCCCCGGTAACTCGTTGAATGACGGCTCTCAACGGTGTTCCCTGGACTAGACGTCGGCAGTCTCCGTCGCTTTGCCCCCGGCGTCAGCGTCTGCCTTCGAGTCCGCAGCAGGTTTGGATTCTGGGGCTTCTTCCTTACGGCTGGCCGAGCTTGCGGATCCTCGGCCATGGTCTGTGCAATAGAAGCCACTGCCCTTGAACAACACCGGCACGGAATGGATCACCCGCCTGGCCTTGCTGGCGCACTCTGGACACATGGCCACCGGCTCCTCGTGAAACCCTTGCCTTCTCTCGAACCTGGTGTGGCAGCTGTTGCACTCGTACTCGTATATCGGCAAGTCACACCTCAAAGAAAAGACGCCTCGGCACGGAGGTCGTCCTGTAAGACTCGCTAGCAGTCATCTGGAGAGAGTGCTAACGACTCGAATCTATCACGCATGGCTTCGTTTGTCAAGGCGAGTGAGGTAGGGTGTAGCTTCCCCGCAGCACTGGCTGGACCCTGCGGGAGGACGATGGCCGGCGGGTGCAGCTTGGCCAATGCTGCTTCGTGCAGTGCGCTGTAGCTATTGTGTTTTGGAGGGTGCTATGCTAAACTGTCTTCCGGCCAAACGTGGGTGCGGCCGAGGGTGGGATAGCTTTATGTTACGCCCGGCTAGGCTGTGCACTTAGGAGGGGGTAGAGGTTACCAAGATGGCAGAGCCCATATCGATGAAGCTGCTTCTCGAAGCGGGTGTTCATTTCGGACATCAGGTATCGCGCTGGAACCCGAAGATGAAGAGGTACATATTCAGCCAGCGCAACGGCATCCACATTATCGACCTTGAGCAGACCGTGGTGCTGCTTGGCAAGGCCTGCGACTTCGTGCGAGAAATAACCGAGAGCGGCCAGGACATCATATTCGTGGGCACCAAGAAGCAGGCTCAGGACGCTATCGAGCAGGAAGCCAGGCGCTGCGGCATGTTCTTTGTGAACCAGCGGTGGTTGGGTGGAATGATGACTAACTTCAGCACTATCCAATCGCGCATCGATCATCTGGTGCGGCTCGAGGATCGCAAGGCGCGGGGAGAGCTGGACCGGTTGCCCAAGAAAGAGGCACTCAAGATCAACAAGGAGATAGGGCACCTGAACCGGCTCCTGGGTGGGGTGAAGGAGATGACAAGGATACCGGGGGCGCTCTTCGTGATCGATCCTACCAAGGAGAGGAACGCTACGAACGAGGCCAAGCGGGTTGGGGTACCAATCGTCGGCATTGTTGACACGAATTGTGATCCTGATGAGATAGACTACCCGATCCCTGGAAACGATGATGCCATACGGGCCGTGGCGCTGTTCTGCTCGGTCATCGCTGATGCTGTGCTGGAGGGCAGGCAGGCCCTCGAAGCCCTTGCGGACAAGGACCTCACGGACGAGGAGTTGGCTATGGCGGGTGTATACGAGGCCACATTCGAACCCGAGGAAGCCGAAGCAGCGCCTGCCGAAGAAGAGAGCCAGGAGACACATTGATGGAGATAACAACTGCTGCGATCAAGGAGCTCAGGGAGCTCACCAGCGCCGGGATTATGGAATGCAAGCGTGCGCTTCAGGAGACCGGATGCGACGTTGAGGCAGCCGCGAGCATGCTTCGTGAGAAGGGACACGCGATTGCGAAGAAGAAAGAGGAGCGGGCTGCCGACCAGGGGCTGGTGGAGAGCTACATTCACACAGGGGGGCGGATAGGTGCCCTGGTTGAGGTCAACTGCGAGAGTGACTTCGTGGCGCGCACACCGGAGTTCAGGGATTTGGCGCACGACATAGCGATGCAGGTAGCTGCTACCAATCCCAAGTACCTGGATTCCGATGGCATTCCCGAGGGAGACGATTCAACGGAGGAGGATTGCCTTCTCCTGCAGCCTTTCATCAAGGATCCTCAAAAGACCATCAACGACCTGCTTGCGGAGACCATCGGCAAAGTCAGAGAGAACATCAGGATCAGAAGGTTCTCGCGCTTTGAGTTGGGTGTAGAAGGGAAGGATGCCTGAGTCAGAGTACCGGTGTGTTCTGCTCAAGCTCAGTGGAGAGGCCCTCGGTGGGCGGTGCGAGAGTGGAATCGACCGGGCCGTAGCGGGTGGCATCGCTCAGCAGGTCAAGGCCGTAGTGGCGGATGGGGTGAGGGTGGCGATAGTGGTCGGCGCTGGCAATATCTGGAGGGGCACGGTGGCGGAGGAGGCGGGTATGGACAGGGCCACAGCCGACTACGCGGGGATGCTGGCCACGATAATCAACGCCCTGGCCCTTCAAGATGCCCTTGAGAAGGCCGGGCTCGACACGAGAACTCAAAGTGCTATCGCTGTCCAGGCAGTCGCCGAAGTTTACATAAGGCGTCGTGCCATCCGGCACCTGGAGAAGGGGCGGGTGGTCCTGTTCGCCGGGGGCACGGGGAATCCATACATGACAACGGATACAGCTGCCGCTCTCCGCGCGGTGGAGATCGGTGCGGATGTGCTTCTGATGGCCAAGAACAACATAGATGGGGTCTATGATTCTGATCCTATTGCCAACAGTAACGCCAGGAAGTACGATCACATTACCTATATGGATGCTCTGCAGAAGAGGCTGGAGGTGATGGATTCAACAGCTCTCTCGTTGTGCATGGACAACGGGCTGCCGATAGTTGTATTCGACCTCAAGGCACCACGGAGCATCGAGAGGGTAATCAACGGCGAGCCTATCGGCACGCGCGTCGATAGCGGCAACTAGTCAGGCATTTGCCAGCGTCCTGCCAGCGGGGCGCTTTGATCTCTTCCACGGCGACTGCAGGCCACCGGAGGATCACAACCTCGAAACGGGGGATCGAACATGAGTGGCGATGATGCTCTGTCGACTGCCGAGTCCAAGATGGAGAAGGCCATCGAGGTGCTGAGGAATGAACTCGCAACGATTCGAACTGGTCGAGCCAGCCCGGGGCTGGTGGAGAACGTGAAGGTCGACTACCATGGCGTGCAGATGCCCCTTAACCAGGTGGCCGGTATCTCCACGCCTGAGGCTAGACTCATAGTGATCCAGCCTTGGGAAAGGCAGATCCTGGGCAATATAGAGAAGGCCATACTCAAGTCCGATCTCGGCCTGAATCCCAATAATGACGGGAACGTAATAAGACTGGTCATTCCCCAGCTGACAGAGGAGAGGCGTAATCAACTGGTGAAGGTGGTGCGCAGGAGGATCGAGGAAGGCCGCGTTTCGGTGAGGAATGTGAGGCGAGAGGCCCTCGAGAAGCTGCGACAGATGAAAGACAGCAAGGAGATGTCCGAAGACGATCAGAGGAGAGCGCAGAACCGCTTGCAGCAGATCACGGACGGCTTCATCGAGAGGATCGACAAGGTAGCGAAGGATAAGGAGGCTGAGCTGCTGGAGTTCTAGGCCTCCGGGGACAGGTAGTTGGCCAAGCCGTCACCAGAAACACTAGCAGTCAGGAAGATATGGCCGCTCCCAGATCATGTCGCGATCATCATGGATGGCAACGGTCGGTGGGCGAAGCGGCGTGGACTGCCACGCATTCGAGGTCATCGCTCCGGTACGGAGAATATCAGGAAAGTCGTCGAGTGTTTCGCCGAGCATCAAGTCCCTTATTTGACGCTCTACGCCTTCTCCACTGAGAACTGGGCGCGGCCCGAGTCGGAGGTGCGCGGCCTGTTCGGGATTCTGGCTCAGGTCATCGACCGCGAGAGCAAGGAGCTCCATCGCAAGGGAGTGCGGCTCCGGCATTTGGGCAGGATCGAGGGCCTGGCACCTGGGATTCAGGCCAAGGTGCAGAAGGCCATAGCCCTGACGAAGGACAACACCAGGCTGAATCTCAGCATCGCGTTCGACTATGGGGGTCGGGCGGAGATAGTCGAGGCGGTGCGGCGCATAGTCCAGGAGGGTATCGCACCCGAGGCGATTACCGAAAGCACGATAAGCAGCCACCTGTACACCACGGACATACCAGAGCCGGATTTGATCATACGTACGGGTGGTGAGATGCGTCTCAGCAACTTCCTCATCTGGCAGTCGGCTTACAGCGAGTACTACTCTACCCCCACATTGTGGCCTGACTTCGATGCTGCTGAGATAGAGAAGGCTCTCCTTGCCTACTCCGAGAGGGAGAGGCGCTTTGGTGGACTGAGAGTGGAAGGAGGCGAGGAATCGGGCCCGACCGATTGAGCTCCCGGCCTCTTGCGGTGAATGCTCCGGCATAGAGTGCTCAGCGCGATAATAGCTATCCCCCTTCTCATTCTGGCTATTTGGTTCGAAGCCCCCTGGTTCACGCTCCTTGTCTCTCTCGTTGCAGTGCTCGCGTATCGCGAGCTGAGCTCCATGCCATCACGGCCCATCTGGGCGGGTGTACCCATCCTGGGTGGGTTGTGGATGCTCGCCCTCATCCTGAACGCGCACTTCGTCAATGACTACAGCTCCAACACGGTGCTTATGGGCGTAGCGTCGGCCATAGCTGGGTCTGCAATCGTGTTCTCGCTGGTTGGTGCGACTCTTCAGCGTCAAGGCGCTTCAGAGGAGGGGGTGAACCCTTGGGCGTGGCACGCCTTCGGCGTCGTCTACCTCGGACTGCTGGCCTGCTTCTGGGTCCTGCTGATGAACACCCAGGGACGAGAGTGGGTGTTCCTTGCACTGTTCGGCACGTTTGCCGTGGATACGACCGCGTACTTCGTGGGGCGCGCATGGGGCAGGCGCAAGTTGGCTCCAAGCGTGTCTCCGGGCAAGACGTGGGAGGGAGCCGCGGGGGGGCTGTTGGGCGGTACCGCTGGATGTGTGCTGCTGTCCTTTCTGCTCGGTCTGGACATGCCCTACTGGCAGGCGGCTGTGCTGGGGATGCTGTTGGCGGTCGCGGCGCAGATTGGGGACCTTGTGGAATCCAAGCTGAAGCGAATATCAGGGGTCAAGGAGGCAGGAGGCCTGATACCGGGACACGGTGGGATGCTAGACCGCCTGGATAGCATTCTGCTCACTGGAGTTGTAGTATACTACTGGGCATACTATCTAGCCTGATTGGCCAATAACGATGAAGAGAATCATAATCCTGGGCTCTACGGGGTCGATCGGTCAGCAGACCCTCGACGTTCTGCGAAGGTTCCGCGACCGGGCTCAGGTAGTAGGCCTGGCCGGTGGCAGAAACACCACTCTTCTGGAGAAACAGATCGCTGAGTTTGGGCCGGAGATGGCGTGCAGCGCCGCCGAGGGCGGGTTGGCCGGAGCGTCGGGTGTGGAGGTCGTCTCGCTAGTGGAGATGGTGTCACGTCAGGGAGTCGATCTGGTGCTGGTTGCCACATCAGGCAAGGCCGGTCTGGAACCAACACTGGCTGCGATTCGTTCTAAGAAGCAGGTCGCATTGGCGAACAAGGAAGTGCTCGTCATGGCGGGGGCAATCGTCATGGGCGAAGCGCGGAGGCACGGCGTTGAGGTCTTCCCTGTCGACAGCGAACACAGCGCTATCTGGCAGTGCCTGCGCGGTGAAGAGGGGAACGGCATCCGAAGGCTCATTCTGACGGCATCGGGTGGCCCTTTCAGGAGCAGGTCGAAGGAGGAACTGGCGCGTGTCACGCCGGAGCAGGCGCTGGCTCATCCCACCTGGCAGATGGGCTCGAAGGTGACTGTCGACTCGGCTACGTTGATGAACAAGGGGATGGAGATCATCGAGGCACATTGGCTGTTCGGCGTCCCCTATGACGAGATCGAAGTGATCATTCACAGGCAGAGCATCATTCACTCTATGGTCGAGTTCGTTGACGGGTCGATCAAGGCGCAAATGAGCTTGCCGGACATGAGGCTGCCGATTCAACACGCCCTGTCCTACCCTGAGCGGTGGCAAAGCGACTACCACAGAGACCTGGATTTCCGGCAGGTTGCCAACCTGGACTTCGAGGAAGTCGATATGCAGAGATTCCCCTGCCTGCGCCTCGCGATGGAGGCCGGGAGGAAGGGTGGCACCTACCCGGCTGTGGCGAGCGCGGCGGACGAGGTGGCGGTCGAGCTATTCCTTGACAAACGCATCGGCTTTGCGGACATACCGAAGCTGATCGAGAATACGTTGAGCGCACATGGGGGGACAGACAATCCTTCCCTCGATCATATACTGGCTGCGGACGCATGGGCCAGAGATGCCGCGCGCTCTGCGGCGACGCACTAGGTCATGCTGCTTACTATAGTAGCCTTCATTCTCATCCTCGGACTGCTGATACTCGCCCATGAGTTGGGTCACTACGTCACGGCTCGCCTCGCCGGCGTCAAGGTCGAGGAGTTCGGCATAGGGTACCCGCCCCGCATCTTCGGGATCAAGCGCGGTGAGACGATATACTCGCTGAACTGGATACCGCTGGGCGGGTTCTGCCGGCTGCTGGGCGAGGAAGACCCGTCGGAACCGAGAAGCTTGGCCACCAAGCCCGCGTGGGTGAGGCTCATCGTCTTGGGCGCTGGCTCGTTCATGAACGCCGTGCTGCCGATCGTGCTGCTCACGATAGCGTTCATGATACCCAGGGACGTCCGGGTCGGGGACATCTTCATCGATGAGGTGGCGTTGAACTCGCCTGCGGTTGAAGCAGGCATCGAAGCAGGAGACAGGCTGCTGGCGGTGAACGGTCAGGAAGTCGAGAACATCGGGGACGTGATCTACGAGATTCACATGAGTCTGGGTGGCGATACCACTCTATCTCTTGAGAACACCGCCGGTGTGGAGAGAACGGTAACGGTGGTTCCGAGATGGGACCCTCCCGAGGGCGAGGGGGCGGTGGGGATTACTATGAGCATGGCCAATATCGAAGTGATCAGCCAGTCCTACCCGTTCTGGGAGGCTGTCCCCAAGGCGGGCAGTACGTTGTGGGAGACCTTCACACTCATTCGCAACGAGGTGGCGAGTTGGTTCGCGAGGGGCGCCGCGCCAGAGGTGGCGGGGCCAGTGGGCATATTCCAACTCACCGGGGAGGCCAGCGAGGCCGGTCCCTCCTATCTCGTGCAGTTCGCTGCCTTCCTGAGCCTGAACCTTGCGTTCGTCAACCTGTTTCCGATACCTGGTCTGGATGGAGGGCGTATCATCTTCGTCCTCATCGAGGTTGCGAGACGCGGGAAGCGCGTAGCACCTCGGACAGAAGGACTCATACACCTTGCCGGTTTCGTACTGTTGTTAGGATTGATCCTCGTTATCACCGTCGCTGACATCATTCGCGTGGCTGAAGGAAGGCCGTTGATAGAGTGATTAAGCGCAGGGCGTCGAAGGTGGTGAGAATCGGGGATGTCGAGATTGGTGGGGCTGGGCCCGTTGTGGTCCAGTCGATGACGAACACCGACACTCGCAACGTGGCGGCGACGGTCGAGCAGATACGCCGTTTGGAGGACTGTGGCTGTGAGATCGTGAGAGTCGCAGTGCCCGACGGGGAGGCCGCAGAGGCGCTTCCGGCGATCAAGCAGTTGATCTCCCTGCCACTGGTTGCCGACATCCACTTCGACTACAGGCTGGCACTGGCGGCGCTGGAGGCTGGCGTGGATGCCTTGAGACTGAACCCCGGCAATATCAGCGACCCCGAGCAGATCGCTACTGTCGTTCGGGCTGCGAAGGAACGGCAGGTTCCGATCCGGGTGGGCGTTAATGCCGGGAGCCTGCCCAGGGACAAGTCGCCGGACGCACCGATTGTCGAACGAATGGTCGAGGCCGCGCTCGGCGAAGTCCGCCTGTTGGAAGACCTTGACTTCGAGCTAATTAAGATATCGGTGAAGGCCTTCGATGTGCCGACCACGGTTGAGGCGTACCGTGTCATGGCTGAGAGAACGCCTTATCCGCTTCATCTGGGGATCACGGAGGCGGGGCTCCCCTGGAGTGGGGCCATTCGCAGCTCTGTGGGGCTGGGTGTCCTGTTGTGGGAGGGCATCGGCGACACAATCCGCGTGTCACTCACGACCTCAGACTTGTGCCAGGAGGTCGAGTGTGCCTACGAAATACTGAAGGCGCTCAAGCTGAGAGAGCACGGCCCGACGCTGGTTAGCTGCCCTACCTGCGGCAGGTGTGAGGTCGACCTGATACCCGTCGCTGAGGAGGTGGAGAGAAGGCTGAAGGGCATGGACAAGGCGGTGAAGGTGGCGGTGATGGGGTGTGTGGTCAATGGGCCGGGCGAGGCGAGGGATGCAGATGTCGGAATCGCCTGCGGCAAGGGCAAGGGCGTGATATTCAGGAAGGGCGAGAAGGTGCGAACCGTGGAGGAGGCCGAGTTCGTGGAGGCGCTGATGAGAGAGGTAGAGGAGGTTGTCGGCTAGCAGGCGGGAAGAGCATGGAAAGGTAGTCAGACGTGCGAGTATCGAAGCTGTTCGGGAAGACACTACGAGAGGTGCCAGCAGAGGCGGAGACGGCCAGCCATCAGTTGATGCTGAGAGCGGGAATGATCCAGCAGGTCGCGGCGGGTGTCTACTCCTATCTCCCGCTTGCGTGGCGTGCCCTGCGCAAGATGGAGCGCATAATCCGCGAGGAGATGGACGCGGCTGGCGGCCAGGAGATCAGCATGCCGGTGCTCCAGCCATTGGAGATATGGCAGGAGAGCGGGCGTGACCAGGCCTTCGGGAAGAGCCTGTTCACGCTGAAGGATCGCAAGGACCGCTGGCTGGCGTTGGGGCCGACGCACGAAGAGGTTGTGACAGACCTGGCACGGCGCAATGTCAAGAGCTACCGCGACCTTCCCCTGATGCTGTATCAGATCCAGACCAAGTTCCGCGATGAGCCCCGGCCACGCGGCGGCCTGGTGCGAGTTCGTGAGTTTGCTATGAAAGACCTCTACAGCTTCGACATGGACGAGGCCGGTCTCGAGGCCAGCTATCAGAGGATGAAGCAGGCCTACACGAACGTTTACAAGCGTTGCGGCCTGGATGCGATCGTGGTGGAGGCCGACAGCGGCGCTATCGGCGGCAAGGACTCCCACGAGTTCATGGTGGTCGCCGAGACGGGCGAGGACGAGATCATATACTGCGACAGCTGCGATTACGCCGCGAACGCCGAGAAGGCCACCTGCGCCAAGTCCCGGCTGCCCGAGGAGGCACAGTCGCCAACCGAGGAAGTCGCTACGCCTGGGGCCAAGACGATCGAGGAGGTGGCGAGTTTCCTCGGCGTACCGAGGGATCACACGCTCAAGGCCGTCTTTTACTCGGCGGATGGCGAGCTGGTGTTCGTCACCGTCAGAGGTGACCTCGAAGTCAACGAAGTCAAACTGAAGAACATGCTCAAGTGCACCGAGCTGAGACTGGCCAACGACGATGAGGTGCGGGCCGCAGGGCTGGTGGCTGGCTCGGCATCGGCCATTGGGCTGACAGGCGTCAAGATTGTGGCGGATAAGTCTATCACCATGGGCCAGAACTTCGTCGTGGGCGCGAACAGGGATGGGTACCATCTGAAGAATGCCAACTACCCTCGGGACTTCGACGTGGACGTGCTGGAGGACATCGCGCTGGCGAGGGCTGGCCATGGTTGCCCCAGGTGCGGTGCCGAGCTTCGATCAACAAGGGGGGTGGAGGTAGGGCACATATTCAAGCTGGGCACCGTCTTCAGCGAGAGGCAGGGTGCCCTCTATCTGGACAGTGATGGCCAGCAGAAGCCGATGGTGATGGGCTGCTACGGCATAGGCGTGGGGCGGCTCCTGGCCGCGGCCATCGAGCAGAATCACGATGAGAAAGGGATAATGTGGCCGGTGCCGATTGCACCCTACCACGCCTATCTATGCGTTCTCGGTGCCGATGAGCCGGATGTGATGTCGGCGGCGGAGCGTGTGTACGCGGAGTCTGGTGAACGGGGACTCGAGGTCCTGCTGGATGACCGGGGGGAATCGCCCGGCGTGAAGTTCAACGATGCGGACCTGCTCGGGATGCCGGCGCGGGTGGTAGTGAGCAAGCGGAGCCTGAAATCGGGTGGTGCCGAGGTGAAGCTGCGCTGGCAGAAGGACATCGAACTCGTGCCCTTGGATGAGCTGCCGGAGAGGCTGGCGAAACTCCTCGGGCTGTAGCCAAGCACCAGCCCGGCCCCGGTAGGTGGCTGCGATCACGCCCAGGGTTCGAATGACTCCGTCTCATCGGACGGGGCCAACGCACCCAGGAAGAGCGCGAGGATGATAAGAGCAGCCAGGAAGAAGACCCAACCGCCGTCCAGCAAGGCGGCGGAAATCCCGAGTGCGATGGCTATTGCAACGCCGTAGATCGCTGCTTGGGCCCACATGTTGTCACCTCGAATCTTCTATCTCGCACGAGCACTAGCCCGCTACTTGACGTAGAGCCTGGCGGCATTCTCCCCCAGGATCGCGTTGACCTCGTCCTCGGTGAACTGGATGCCGTCGGGCGCGTTCTGTGGCAGGCCCTTGATCAGGTCGGCGTAGTCCTTAGTTGACATAAGGGCTGCCACAAACGGGTTGTCGGTTCCGAAAAGCACGCGGTCCTTGCCCAGGCGGTCCAGGGCATGCCTGAGGACGGTACAGAACTTGTTGAAGTTGGCTCTGGCGACATCCTGCCAGGCAGAGACGTCGGTCGCCAGGGTGTACCTCAGCCCCGCGAGGTAGAAGAGCTGCTCGTGCCATCCGAAGGCCATATGGCCGGCGGTGATAGTGATGTTGGGGAAGTCCTGAACTACGTCGTCCAGGTAGATCGGGTCGCCATACTTGGCCCGCAGGGGTACCGCGCCGAGCTGGCCGGTATGGCAGGTCACCGGCAGGCCATACTGTGCCACCTTCTCCAGGACGCGGTAGGTCTCCGGTTGGTTGATGAAGAACCCCGTCTGGGGATAGAAGTTGACTCCCTTGAGACCCCATTCCTTGATGGCCCGCTCGATGAAATCCGGGGCGTCCGGCCTTCGCGAGTCGACCGTGGCGAAGGCTATAATCTTGTCGGGGTACTTGCTCTGTAGCTTGCTGTATGCCTGCAACTGCTTCTCCAGGGTAACCTTGGGTTCCCCGTACATGAGCCAGTAGTCCATCGGGAGGAGCACCGTCTTGTCGATGCCGTTTGCCTCCATGTCACGAATAAGGGCCTCGCCCTCCGGGTCCCAGAGAGACGGAACCATGGTCTCTCTCACGACCTCAGGGGGCATCTCCATGCCCAGCGCCTTCATGCCGTTGATATACATAGAGGTTACGGTCTGCCACCACCCCTCCGGGTACCATTCCTCGGCCACCAAGTGATAATGGGCGTCGATCAGCATGTCCTGCTCCTTTCTCCCAGCCGAGGCCGGGCTCGGCGCGCTAGGGTCGTGGAAGTCCCAGGCCGACCAGGGCGACTATCAGGCGCTGCACCTCGTTAGCGCCGCCACCTACACCCTGCATGATTGAGAACCTGTACGCCCACTCCATGTAGCCCTTGTATGGGGCCCACGAGCCCTCTCTCAGTTCGCCGTAGAGGCCGAGCGTCTGCATTGCGATGTTGCCAAGTCTGCGCTCCAGCTCGCTGGTGAATATCTTCGATATGGAAGCCTCGGAGTAGGGCACTATACCCTGGCTCAACAGCCAGGCGAGCCTGTAGCCCAGCAGCTTGCCGACCTCCAGGTCGATGGCCATCTGAGCCAGTCTATGACGGACAAAGGGATTATCGCTGAGCAGTTGTCCGTTGCGCCGGGTCTTGGTAGCATACTCCAGGATCTCCTCGTAAATGCGTTTGTAACCAGCTATGGTAGCAGCCATGAAGACCCTCTCATGGTCGAGGGCTTGCGTGATGTAGTACCAACCCGAATTCAGCTCGCCCACAACTCTATCCTTCGGGACGCGCACATCATCCAGGAAGACCTCGTAGACAGCGTAGTCGAACATGGTCTCCATGGGGCGGACTGTGATGCCCGGGGTATCCATATCGATAATGAAGATGCTAATGCCCCGGTGCTTCTTGACCTCGAAGTCGGTTCTCACGCCGATCCAGCAGTAGTCCGCTTGGCCCGCGAAGCTGCAGAACACCTTCTGCCCGTTCAGTATGAAGTCATCGCCGTCGCGGACGGCCTTCGTCTGCAGAGAGGCGAGGTCCGATCCCGCCTCCGGCTCAGTGTAGGCGAGGCAGAAGGTCACCTCCCCGCTCAGTATCTTGGGCAGGAACTCCTTCTTGTGCTCTTCGCTGCCGACGTTGATCAGGGTTGGCCCGACCATATTCTGACCGAGAATGTGAGCCGCCGCGGGCGCCCTGTTGTAAAGCATTTCCTCACTGTATGCTAACTGCTCCATGTACGGGCGGCCCAGGCCGCCGTATTCCTTGGGCCAACCCACGCCCAGCCAGCCCTTCTGGCCCAGCTTGCGGCTGAAGTCGGGACGGAACATCTCCATTGGAGTCCGGCCCAGGTACTTCGATCCCAGCTCCGCGTGAAGGAAGTCGCGGACCTCCTTCCTGAAGGCCTCTTCTTGCTCGGTGAACTTGAAGTCCATCCTGTCTTCCTCCCGGTTGTCTGCGGTGGTCTAAAGCCCCAACTCCCTCGCCACCGTCTCGACGTGGAAGTCGGTGTCGCCGAAAGCGAGCTCCGTCGACTTGGACCTGCGGTAGTACAGCCCGATATCATGGTCACGGGTTGTGCCTATGGCCCCGTGGCACTGGACGGCTCTCTCGGTGACGAACTTGTATGCCTCGTTTATCCAGCCCTTGGCCGTGGCGATGTCTCTGGCTGCTGGCTGGCCCTCGGCCAGCTTCCACGCGGCAAGGTATAGTATGTTACGGCTGGTGTCGACCTTGGTCCACATATTGGCCAGGTAGTGCTGTATGACCTGGAAGCTACCGATCGGCCTCCCGTACTGCTCTCTCTCCTTGACGTAGGCAAGCGTCATGTCCAGGGATGCCTCAGCCCCGCCGACCATCTCGGCGCATTTGGCGATGGCGGCGTGCTCAATCATCTTTGACAGCAACGGCCATCCCTTGTCCGCCTCCCCCAGAACGTTCTGTTTGGGCACCTTGACGTTGTCGAAGGCGACTTCGCATAGCTTGTCTGCACCAATGGTGGGCATGACCTCGATCTTAATTCCGGGGCTCTTGGCATCGACGATGAGTAGCGTGATGCCTTCCTCCGGGTTCTTCGTCGACTTGGTTCTGGCGGCGCAGACCATGAAGTCGGCTATGTGCGCGTTCTCGACAAACAGCTTGGTGCCGTTGACCACGTATTCGTCGCCCTTGGCACTGGCTTTGGCTGCTATTCCCGCAGCATCGTATCTGGCGCTCGGCTCCAGCCAGGCCATGGTCATGATCAACTCGCCATCTGCGATCTCGGGCAGGAACTCCTTCTTTTGCTCGTCTGTACCCGCGAGGAGGATCGGGATTCCACCCAGTACAACTGTGGAGAAGAAGGGGCCCGGCAGTATGTTCCGCCCCATCTCCTGGAGTAAGATGATGAGGTCCATGAAGCCCATGTCCATCCCACCATGCTCCTCGGGAAGCACGAGCCCCATCCACCCCAGTTCGGCCATCTTACGCCAGAGTTCGGGGGAGTAGCCCTTCTCCTCTTCCTCGAGCTCCCGGATAAGGCTCTTCGGGCACTCCTTCTCCAGGAAGTCCCTGGCCGTCTTGCGCAGCATTTCCTGTTCTTCGGTTAGGTCGAGATCCATGGCCAACCTCTCCAAGGAGTTTCGACTTCCCAAGCACGGTGGCCGTCCCAGTAGTCCTCCCTCTCCACTACCATACCGGTACCCTGGCCGTAGCCACCGCAAATGTTGGCGCAGCCCCATCTCGCGCCGCGCCTTAGCATCTCATGGGTGAGTGTGCCGACCATGCGTATGCCGCTGGCTCCGATGGGGTGGCCGATGCACAGCGCGTCCCCGTTGACGTTCATCCTGTCGTGTGGTATACCCATCAGCTTGCACTGTACCAGTGGCGGTACTGCGAAGGCGGCGTTGCACTCCCATAGCTCGATATCATCCGGCTTGAGCCCGGCCCTCTTGACAGCCTTCTCCGCCGCCATGGTGGCGCTGTAGCCCATTATCGCCGGGTCACAGGCCTCCCAGGCGAGCGACCGTACTGTGACCATGGGCACGAGGCCGAGTTCGCGTGCCTTCTCCTTGGTCATGAACACCGCCGCCCCGGCTGCGTCGGATTGCTTCGATGAAGTGGCGGCTGTCACCGTCCCATTCTCCTTATACATGGTCGGCAGGGTACGCAGCCTCTCGATGGTAGTGTCGGCCCTGACGTCCTCGTCGTAGTCGACGATTTTGGTGGTCCCATCGGCCAGCTTTCCCTCCATGGGCAGGATCTCCCGCTTGAACCAGCCTTTCTGGTAGGCGGCAGCCGCACTTAGATTGCTCTTGAGTGCCCATTGGTCCTGCTCCTCGCGGCTGATGTTGTACATCGCGCCGAGGTTCTCAGCGGTAATGCCCATGGCTATCATTGCGCCGGTCTCGACTACCTGCCAGAGCCTGTCGTTGGGGAGCCCTCGCGAGATCGCGCCGGTGGCTATCGCCTCCTCCATCATCTTGTTCATGTCGGTGTCGACGGTCCAGAACGGAATGGGGAAGTGAGAGCAGCTCTCGGCCCCGCCGCAGATAGCTATGTCTTCCAGACCGAGCTGTATTGCCATGATCGCGAACTGGGCACCCGCCATGCTCGATGTGCATGCCCGGTCTACGCTGAGCGCACGCGTCTCCAAGCGACAGGTCAGCAGCGCCACAGTTCTGCCGGGGTTCTGCTGTTCGCCTGTCAGGTTCGGGGAGCCCATGGTGACCTCGTCGATCATGTCCCTCTCGAGCTTAGTTCGCTCGAAGAGCTTCTCGACGACATAGCAGGCCAGGTCGTCGCCGCGCATGTGCGCAAAGAACCCAGGCTTCTTAGTGCTCCCCCGGCCATGTGGCGTCCGACAATAATCTACCATTACGACTTCACGCAGTTCGGTCACTTCTATTTCCTCCTGAGATTTGTGTTGTTGGCTACCAGCTTCTGGGGAGTCCAAGCCCCAGTGTACATACGAGGTTCCTCATTATCTCTGATGTGCCACCGCCCATGTTGAGGCTCGTGCACTGTTGGAACTCCTTCTCGAACTTGCCCCGGAGAGGGGCCCATCTGCTATCGGACACCTGTCCGTACAGGCCGATAATCTGGCTGCCGATGTATGTGAACTTCTGGTTCAGCTCCGTGGCGAACACCTTGGCTGCAGCGGCCAGGTGTCCGGCAGCTACCAGACCTTGTGTGTGCTGCCGCCAAACCACCGAGTAGGCGAACGCTCGCCCGGCGTCGATCTCGATCGACAGCTCAGCGAGTCGATATCTGAGAAGTGGGTTGCTCGCCAGCGGCTGGCCATCCCACTCGGTCTGCTGGCAGAACTCGACCAGCTCTTCCAACTCGCGCTGCAGGAAAGCGAAGAGCATAATCATAGACCTCTCGAAGTTAGAGGTCATCTGTGACGCGAGCCAACCCTGGTTCTCCTCGCCGACCCTGTTGCGCACCGGGATGCGGACGTCATCGAGAAACATCTCGTTGAATAGGTGGGAGCCTTCCAAGCTGGGCACAGCCCGTATGGTGATGCCGGGGGTCTTCATGTCGAGCAGAAAGAACGAGATGCCCCGGCTGCGCTTCGCTTCGGGGTCGGTCCTTGCCAGCAGGAATCCCCAGTCTGCTCTGTGGGCCCCGCTAGTCCATATCTTCTGGCCGTTTACGATGTAGTCATCCCCGTCTCTTCGGGCTCGGGTTGTGAGTGAGGCGAGGTCTGAACCAGCACCCGGCTCGCTCCAGAGCTGGGTCCAGAACCGCTCGGCTCGTGCGATGTAGGGAAGGTGTTCCCTCTTCTGTTCGTCGTTGCCGCTCACCAGCAGGGTCGGGGCCAGCATCTGTATTCCCCAGGGGTCTACTCCGGCGCCCCGATGGTAGCCCTGCACCTCGCTGAATATGAACTGCTCGATCAAGGGAGCTTCCTCCCCGCCGTACTCCTTCGGCCATGGGCGGGTCAGCCAGCCCTTCGCCGCGAGCTTCTTGGCCATCTGCTTGTGGAAATCCCAGCACACATCGAGGCCGAACATCGCCTCCATCGACGTGCCCCATTCCGGAGGCGCGTTCTTCATCTCCTCGCGGAAGAAGTCGTCGAATGCTTTGCGTAGCTCTTCCTGTTCGGGGGTGAAGCGGAAATCCAAGATGGGCCTCCTTGCTCGCCAACGGCCGATCACGACGGGGGCACTGGGAGGGTCGGGTACAGAAACGCCCCTGTCGTGGGGGCGGCATCCAGTATAGAGGTAGAGACAACAACAGTCAACTGGCCGAATTGACTGATAATAAATGTTACCGAAGGTGGTATAGTTGCCTCAGAAAGAATGTTACCCAGAAGGGGGAGCATGACGAGAGGCAGTATAGAAGAGTACAAAGAGGCAGTGAGAGGGC